>ERZ1108167.77-NODE-77-length-175148-cov-102.796217_pt1 | contig 175148 bp, 157 predicted proteins | sample MGYA00403703_ERZ1108167 | MGnify/ENA primary metagenome ERZ1108167 (study PRJEB35170, sample SAMEA104062411) | human gut metagenome | biome: human gut; feature: human-associated habitat; material: faeces | place: Denmark | collected 2012-05-11 ...
GTACGATGAGCGACGTTTCGCGTGCATCACCCGTGATGTTGCCCGATAAATGTGTACTACCCGAGGTCGGCACCGGGTACGGTACCGATATCGATAAAACGGTATGCGATCGGTCCGAAAGCGTAAATAGCCCCGATCCGGAATCGTCGAAAAAGTCCCGCGCGAAAGCGCGGGACTTTTTACGAAATATCATGTGTATGAACAAAGTCGGACGAGATCGGCGGCGCGGTTTCGCCGCATGGGGATCTATCGGGTTTTTTCGATATCCCGCAGAAGATCCCGCATATCCGGGTATCTGTCGTTGCGGTCAAGAGCGAGGGCTTTGGTCAGGACGGTCTTCATATTCGGGGACATTTTCGCGGGGAAGGAGAGTTTGTCCTGGCGGAGGCGCTCGGTGGATTCGGGAGGCAGAGTGCCCGTGAGGCAGTAGTAGAGCGTGGCGCCCGCGGCGTATACGTCGACGCGGCGGTCGGTAACGGCGTTCTTTTCGTACTGCTCGGGAGGGGCGTAGCGGCGTTTGAGCTCTATGTTCTGCCGTTTGGCGGATGTTGAGACGGACGCGCCGAAGTCTATGAGTTTGGCGGAGCCGTCGTCGGTGAGGATGATGTTGTCGGCGGAGACGTCGCGGTGGATGAGCCCCGCGTCGTGTATGAGCGCGAGCGAGACGAATACCGGTCGGAGCACGCGCAGGGCTTCCTCTTCGCGCATCTTGCCTTTGCCCGAAATGCGGTTTTTGAGCGTCTCGCCGCCGAGGTATTCCATGACGATATACGCCGTTCCGTTCTCGCTGAAATAGTCGAGGACGGAGGGCACGCCGTCGAGGTCCTTTATCGCAGCCATGTTCTTGGCTTCGTCGGTGAAGCGTTTTTTGCCTGCGGAAAAGCGGCTGCGCATGTTTTCCGACCGCACCACGGCGGAGTAGCCGTCGCGCATGACGACGGAGGAAGGGAAGTACTCCTTGATCGCGACTTTGCGGCGCTTCATCGCGTCGTAACCGAGATACGTTATGCCGAAACCGCCTTCGCCGATGGCGGAGGATACTACATACCTCTCTTTAAGGCGCGTGCCCGGCGCGAGATGCCCCGCGGGCGTGCTTACGCGCGGAGGGCGTTTGCCGCATATCGGGCATATGCCGCGCGGCGAAAGGGGGGTGAAGCAGCGCGGGCAAAGCAGGGATGTTTCCGTGGTTATCACTCTTCCTCCGTTAAGGCGCGCACGAGCAGCGCCGTATAATTATCGTTATCCGCGGGCGCGCGGGATATCAGCCTGTTTTCCATAAAACGCAGCATATCGCCGCCGTCCGCCCCTTCGAGCGCGAGGGCTTCTTCCATCTCGCTCTCTTCGACGTACTCCCAGAATCCGTCCGTACACAGCAGGAACGCGTCCCCGGCGCGCGGAGCTTCCTCGAATACGCGCACGTCGGGAGGAAGGTACCGTTTGCCGCCGAGCACGCGGGTGAGCTTGTTCTGGTCGCGGTGGAACCGCAGGTCGCGCCGCGATATCCTGCCGCCGGTGACGTCCAGCTGCGCCACCGAGTGGTCGGCGGTGCAGAAACGTATCGCCCCGCCGCGGATGAGATACACGCGCGAATCGCCTATATGCGCGACGACCGTGCGTATGCCGTCGGTAAATACCCCCGCGAACGTGGTGCATGCGTTGTCCATGCCGTCGGAATTATATTTCTCTTCGATTATGCGCCTGTGCGTATCTTCCGTTATAGCCGCAACGGATTCGGCGGTCGCGCTGCCGCGCTCCATGAATCCCGCGCACATCTCCCTCGCGCATATTTCGCTGGCTATCCCGCTGCCGGAGTACGCTCCCAGCCCGTCGCAGACGACGAAACACGCCTTGCCGCCGTCCGAACGTCCGCACGCGCTGTCCTGATTGCTCGGTCTGCCGCCCCTCGAGCATATCTCCGAAAAATCGAGCCTCATTATTTCCTCCGTACATTATGTCTTGATAAAATTATACATCACCGCGGGACAAATTGCAAGGTATTTCGCGGAAAGTCCGTATACAATGTTTTTATATGTTCGGTTCGGGTTTTCGGGGAAAGGGGGTGCAGGGGGAAAGGGGAGCTTTTTCAAAAGCGCTCCTTTCCTCCTGCGCATCACCGTTGCCCCGTAAAATCGTTTGACTTGTCGGCGGGGGAAATGCTATACTTTACGGGTAAAAGAAATGTTTTCGGAGGAACACATGAGCGCATACGGAAAAGTTGCCATAGTTATAGGCTCGAGATCGGATTACGACGTGGTCAAGCCCGCCGTATCGGTACTCGACAGTTTCGGCGTCGAGAGCGAAGTGCGGGTGATCTCCGCGCATCGCACGCCGATGGAAGCTCACGATTTCGCTGTGAACGCGGAAAAGCTCGGCTTCGAGGTGCTCATAGGCGTTGCGGGCAAAGCGGCGCATCTTGCGGGCGTTCTGGCGGGGTACACCACTCTTCCCGTTATCGCTCTTCCAGTGGCGACGAGCTTCATGGGCGGGCTGGACAGCCTGTTGTCCATGGTGCAGATGCCCAAGGGCGTGCCCGTGGCTACGGTCGCGGTCAACGGCGCGGACAACGCCGCCATACTTGCGGTACAGATACTTGCGGTCAAGTACGCGGAGCTCAAAGAAAAGCTCGCCGCGTATAAAGAGGACATGCGCAAAAAAGTTGTGAACGACGATATCGCTCTCAGAAAAGAGCTCAGGAAAGACTGAAATACAACAAGCGGCGCTGCCGCGGGAGAAATACCATGGAAATAGGAAAGCAGCTTTACGAAGGAAAGGCGAAGAAGGTCTTTGCCACGGACGACGAGAAAGTAGTGCTCGTCGATTATAAAGACGACGCGACCGCGTTCAACGGGCTCAAAAAAGGTCAGATCGCGGGCAAGGGCGTCATCAACAACAAAATGAGCAACATGATGTTCCGTCTGCTCGAGCAGCACGGCGTCGAGACTCATTACATCGAAGAGATAGACGACAGAAGGACGCTCGTGAAAAAGGTGGAGATCGTTCCGCTCGAAGTCATCGTGCGCAACGTCGCCGCGGGATCGTTCTCCAAGCGCTACGGCGTAAAAGAGGGAACGCCTCTTCTTTCCACCGGGTTCGAGTTCAGCTACAAGAACGACGATCTCGGCGACCCCATGATAAACGACTGGTACGCTCTCGCTCTCGGTCTTGCGACCAAAGAGGAGATCGACACCATACAGAAGACCGCCTTCAAGGTCAACGAAGTCCTCAAAGAGTATTTCAAACATCTCGGCGTGGATCTTATCGACTTCAAACTCGAGTTCGGCAGATACGACGGCAGGATCATCCTTGCCGACGAGATCTCGCCGGATACCTGCCGCTTCTGGGACAGCAAAACGGGCGAGAAGCTGGATAAAGACCGTTTCCGCCGCGATATGGGCGGCGTGGAAGACGCGTATAAAGAGATGATGCGCCGCATCACCGAAGATAAAAAGTAAGCGGAGGTCACCGCCATGATAGATTACAAGTCCGCGGGAGTGGACGTAACTCGCGGCTATAAACTCGTCGATCTCATCAAAAAGAGCGCGGCGGATACTTACGACGAAAACGTGCTCTCCGGTCTCGGTTCGTTCGGCGGTTTTTATGCCGTACCCAAAGGGCTCAAAGAACCCGTGCTCGTATCGGGCACGGACGGCGTGGGCACCAAGCTGAAATACGCGATGGTGCTGGACAAGCACGACACGATAGGCACCGACTGCGTAGCCATGTGCGTGAACGACATCGTATGCCAGGGCGCGAAGCCGCTGTTTTTCCTCGACTACGTCGCATGCGGCAAACTCGACCCCGAAAAAATGTCCGTCGTCGTCAAGGGCGTGGCGAAAGCCTGCAAGGAAGTGGGTTGCGCGCTCATCGGCGGCGAGACTGCGGAAATGCCCGGCATGTACCCCGAGGACGAGTATGACCTCGCGGGCTTCGCGGTAGGCATCGCGGATAAGGACAGGATAATCAACGGCTCGAAGGTGAAGAAGGGCGACGCGCTCGTCGGTCTCGCTTCGAGCGGCGTGCATTCCAACGGCTTCTCGCTCGTGCGCAAATTGCTGGGCGAGGACAGGAAAGAGCTGGAGAAGTACGACGCTTCTCTCGGTATGACGGTGGGCGAAGCGGTGCTCACCCCCACGAAACTGTACGTCCGCTCCGCGCTCGCGATAGCGGATAAGCACGACGTGCACGGTATCGCGCACATCACGGGCGGCGGGTTCATCGAGAATATCCCGCGTATCCTTCCCGAAGGTCTGTGCGCGGAAGTCGACCTCGATTCTTTCCCCCGTCTGCCGATATTCGACCTTCTCGCGGCAAAGAGCGGGCTGGGCGACGACAAACTGTACAATACCTTCAACATGGGTATAGGCATGGTGTTCGCCGTGAGCGCGGAAGAAGCGGAGAATGTCGTGAAAACGGCGATAGCGGAGGGCGAAAGCGCATATATTATAGGCAGGGTCACCGAAGGCAGCGGCGTGAAACTGCTGCGCGAAGGCAAGTGACCCGAGCGAGGTATATATGAAAAAACTTGCGTTACTCGTTAGCGGAAGCGGTACGAATATGCAGGCGATAATGGACGCGTGCGCGTCGGGCGAGATAGACGGCAGGATAGCCGTGGTCATCTCGTCCAATCACGAGGCGTATGCGCTCGTGAGAGCGGAAGGCGCCAAGATCCCCAATTACGTCTGCTGCAAAAAGGACTATCCGTCGGCGGAAGCCCGCGACAGGGAGATACTCAGGCTGCTTAAAATGTACGACGTCGATTACGTCGTGCTCGCCGGATATCTCGGCATACTTCCGCAGTTCATAATAGACGAATATCCCTATCGTATCGTCAACATACATCCGTCGCTACTGCCCAAGTTCGGCGGCAGGAACTACTACGGTATCCGCGTGCATAAAGCGGTGATAGAGGCGGGCGAAACGGAGAGCGGAGCCACCGCGCATTTCGTCAGCTCGGACGTGGACGGCGGTCTCATCATCCGTCAGCAGAAGCTGACCGTGTATAAGGGCGATACGCCCGAAGCGCTGCAAAAGCGCATACTTTCGCAGATAGAACACCCCATGCTCGTGAGCGTGATAAAGGATCTCTGCGACGACAAGATAAAAGTGATCGACGGCAAAGTCGTTACCGTCGAACGATAAAACAGGAGCATAAGCCGATGGCAGACAAGAGAAGAGCGCTCATAAGCGTAAGCGACAAAACGGGAGTAGTGGACTTTGCCCGCGCGCTGGAAGGTCTCGGGTTCGAGATCATATCCACGGGCGGTACCGAAAAAGCCCTTAAAGAAGCGGGTCTGAAGCCCGTCAACATAAGCGACGTAACGGGGTTCCCCGAGTGCCTGGACGGCAGGGTAAAGACCCTTCATCCGGCGGTGCACGCGGGGCTGCTCGCGCGCAGGGATATCCCCGAGCACATGCAGACGCTGGACAAGCTCGGCATAAGCCGCATAGACGTCGTTGCGGTCAACCTCTATCCGTTCAAAGCGACGGTGGAGAAGCCGGGGGTCACCCTCGAGGAGGCGGTGGAGAACATCGACATCGGCGGACCGACGATGATCCGCAGCGCGGCGAAGAACTATCCGGGAGTCATCGTGCTCGTCGATCCCGCCGATTACGGCGACGCGATCGAGAGGATAAAGAACGGCACGGACGACCGTGAATGGCGTTTCTCTCTTGCGTACAAGGTGTTCCGTCATACGGCGGTGTACGACACCATGATATCCAACTACATGCAGAAGAAGCTGGGCATCGAGTTCCCCGACCAGGCTACGTTCGCTTATGAAAAGAAGCAGGACATGCGTTACGGCGAGAACCCTCACCAGAAAGGCGCGTGGTACAGCGAGCTGTTCGCGGCGGAGACGGCGGGAACGCTGAGCGCGGCGCGCCAGCTCCAGGGCAAAGAGCTTTCGTACAACAACATCAACGACTGCGCGGGGGCGCTCGATCTTCTCAAAGAGTTCCCGGACAGCCCCGCGGTGGTGGCGGTCAAGCATGCCAACCCCTGCGGCGCGGCTCTCGGCGGCAGCATAGCCGAGGCGTATAAAAAGGCTTATGCCTGCGACCCCGTCTCCATCTTCGGCGGCATAGTCGCATGCAACGGGGAAGTGGACGCGGAGACCGCGAGCGAGATGGCGAAGATCTTCCTCGAGATAATCATCGCGCCCCGTTTCAGCGAGGAAGCGAAGAAGATACTCTCCGCGAAGAAGAACCTGCGCCTGCTCGAGCTCGACGATATCGAGAAGCCTTATGGCGAGAACGTGCGCGACATGAAGAAGGTCGCGGGCGGGCTGCTCGTTCAGGAGAAGGACAGATCTCTGTATTCCGACGAGGTGAAAACGGTCACCGAAAAAGCCCCGACGGACGAGCAGAAGAAGCAGCTCGAATTCGCTTACAAAGTGGTCAAGCATACCAAATCCAACGCGATAGTCATCGCCAAAGATTATATGGCTATCGGCGTGGGCGCGGGACAGACCAACCGTATATGGGCGGCGCAGCAGGCGATAGATCATGCGCGCGGAGCGGGCAACGATCCTAAGGGCGCCGTGCTTGCGTCCGACGCATTCTTCCCCTTCGACGACTGCGTCGAAGCGGCTGCGGAAGCGGGCATCACCGCGATAGTTCAGCCGGGCGGCAGCATACGCGACAACGACTCGATCAGGAAGTGCGACGAGAAAGGCGTGGCGATGATATTCGTCGGGCAGAGACATTTCAAACACTGATAAAAACATAAGGAATACCGCGATGAAAAAGAACGTATTGGTAGTGGGAGGCGGCGGACGCGAGCACGCGATAGTGTACTCGCTGTCCCGTTCGCCCGAAGTAGGCAAGATATACTGCGTGCCCGGCAACGCGGGCATCTCGCGCCTTGCGGAATGTCACGGTGATATAAAAGCGACGGATCTCGACGGGGTCGTCGCTTTTGTGCGTAGTCACCCGGACATCTACATGACGGTCGTCGCTCCCGACGATCCTCTCGCCGCAGGCATGGTGGACAGGCTGGAAAAGGAAGGTTTCCGCGCTTTCGGACCGCGCGCGAACGCCGCAAGGCTGGAAGCGAGCAAGTCCTTCGCCAAGGACCTGATGAAGAAGTACGGCATCCCCACCGCCGAATACGAGGTGTTCGCCTCTTACGACGAAGCGGAAAAGTACCTCGGCGGCTGCGCGTATCCCGTCGTGCTCAAAGCGGACGGGCTTGCTCTCGGCAAAGGCGTGCTGATATGCGAGACAAAAGAGGACGCCGAAGCGGGTCTTAAAGAGATCATGCTCGACAAAGCCTTCGGCAGCGCGGGCAATACCGTGGTCATAGAGAGGTTCCTCAAAGGCTTCGAGTGCTCGGCTCTCGCGTTCTGCGACGGCAAAACGATCGTCCCCATGACGACGAGCCAGGACCACAAGCGCGCGCTGGACGGCGACAAAGGGCTCAATACCGGCGGTATGGGCACGTTCTCGCCCTCGTATAAGGTCTCGCCGGATATGGAAAAGCGCATTTACGACGAAGTGCTGCTGCCCACGCTCAAAGGTCTCATCGCCGAGGGCATAGAGTTCAAAGGCGTGCTGTACGCGGGGCTGATGATAGACGGCGACGACCTGCGCGTGCTCGAATACAACGCGCGCTTCGGCGACCCCGAAACGCAGGTCATACTGCCTCGTCTAGCCACCGATCTTTTCGAGATATTCGAAGCGTGCATAGACGGCACTCTGGATAAAGTGGATATAAAGTGGACGGGGGACAGCGCGGTATGCGTGGTGCTCGCGTCCGGCGGCTATCCCGAAAAGTACGAAAAGGGCAAAAAGATAACTTTCGGCGATCTCGACGACGGCGTCATCGTGTTCCATGCGGGCACGGCGTTCGACGCGGACGGCGACATCGTCACGAGTGGCGGCAGGGTGCTGGGCGTTACCGCGCTCGCTCCCACGCTCAAAGAAGCTCGCGACAAGGCGTACGCGAACGCAAAACGCATAACGTTCGACAAAGTGCATTACCGCACGGACATACTCAAAGAACTCGGTTGAGGGATAACGGGAGAACACATGATCAGGAGACTGTTTGTTGAAAAGAAAGAGGGGTACGACACCGTCCGCCGCCGCAAGCAGGCGGAGATAGAGAGCGCTCTCCATATCAAAGCGAAGATGCGCATGCTCATCCGCTACGATATCGAGGGGCTGGACGGCGAAGATTTCGAGCGCGCCAAACTGACGATATTTTCCGAACCGCCCGTAGACGACGTCTACGAGGAAGAGGTCGATCTTTCGGGCTGCACCGTCATAGGCGTGGAACTGCTGCCCGGTCAGTACGACCAGCGTGCGGACAGCGCCGCTCAGTGCGTGCAGCTGCTCACGATGGGCGCGCGCCCGCTCATAAAAACGGCGACGATATACGCTTTCGAGGGCATAGATAAGGCTCAGGCGGCGGCTCTCGGCAAATATCTCGTCAATCCCGTGGAATCCCGCCTCTGCTCTTCCGAAAAGCCGCAGTCGCTGGACGCGGTGTACGACGAACCCGCTCCCGTGCCCGAGGTGAAGGGCTTTACCTCCATGGACGAAAAGGCGCTCGCGGGCTATCATGCGAGCATGGGATTCGCGATGAGCCTCGAAGACCTCGCGTTCGTGCGCGACTACTTCGTAAAAGAGCGCCGCGATCCCACCGAAACGGAGCTCAAAGTCATCGATACGTATTGGTCGGACCATTGCCGTCACACGACGTTCGGTACGCGCCTGACCGCGATGGATGCCGAAACGGATATCCCCGAGCTCAAAGAAGCCTTGGACGAATACATGCTGCTGCACGACAAGTTCGCCGCGGGCAGACCGGATAAAAAGTATCCGACGCTCATGGATATGGCGACGATAGGCGCCAAGCAGCTCAAAAAACAGGGCAAGATCCCCGATCTCGACGAGAGCGAGGAGATCAACGCGTGCTCGATAAAAGTGACCGCGGACGTCGACGGCAAGCCGGAGGACTGGCTCGTGATGTTCAAGAACGAAACTCACAACCACCCGACGGAGATAGAACCTTTCGGCGGCGCGGCGACATGTCTCGGCGGCGCGATACGCGATCCGCTGTCAGGGCGCGTGTATGTGTATCAGTCCATGCGCGTCACGGGCGCGGGCGATATCAACGAACCGCTTTCCGCCACTCTCGAAGGTAAACTTCCTCAGCGCACGATATCGACGACCGCCGCGGCGGGATTCTCGTCATACGGCAACCAGATAGGTCTGGCGACGGGCATGGTGCACGAGATGTACCACGACGGCTACAAGGCGAAGCGCCTGGAAACGGGCTTCGTCGTGGGAGCCGCGCCCGCATACAACGTAGTGCGCTCCCGTCCGGAGCCGGGCGACCTCGTGCTGCTCATAGGCGGCGAAACGGGGCGTGACGGCTGCGGCGGAGCCACGGGTTCCAGCAAAGCGCATAACGTGCACAGCCTGGATACCTGCGGCGCGGAGGTGCAGAAGGGCAATCCTCTTACCGAGCGCAAGATACAGCGCCTTTTCCGCGACCCCGAAGTCACGCGGCTCATCAAACGCTGCAACGACTTCGGCGCGGGCGGCGTGTCCGTCGCGGTGGGCGAGCTCGCCCCGGGGCTGGACATCAGCCTGGACGCGGTGCCCAAGAAGTACCAGGGTCTCAATTCCACCGAGCTTGCGATAAGCGAATCGCAGGAGCGCATGGCGGTAGTCGTCGCCGCGAAGGACGCGGATAAGATGATCGCGCTCTGCGCGGGCGAGAACCTGGGAGCGACGGTGCTCGCGACGGTGACGGATACCGGCAGGATGCGCATGACGCACAAAGGCAGGACGGTCGTGGATATCTCCCGCGAGTTCCTCGACACCAACGGCGTGGCGCAGGAGCATAAGGCGGTATTGCGCGACCATGCGCCGTCCTTCTTCCGCACGCGTGCGCGCGGCGCGGAAGGCGAGGGGCTCAAAGCGCTTTCCGGCGTGCTCGCATCGCATAACGTATGCTCGCAGAAGGGGCTCGGCGAGATGTTCGACGGCACCATAGGCGCGGCTTCGGTATACATGCCTTTCGGCGGCAAAAACAAACTCACGCCTCCTCCCGCGATGGCGGCTCTGCTGCCCGTGCGCGGTGAGACGAATACCGCGACGGTATCCGCATACGGCTGCATCCCCGACCTTCTTACCGAGAGCCGTTTCGTGGGCGCGGTATATTCGGTTCTCATGAGCGTGCTCAAAGTCGCGGCGACGGGCGCCGACTGGCGGCGTGTGCGCCTTACTTTCCAGGAATTTTTCGAGCGCCTCGGCAAGGATCCCGTGAGGTGGGGAAGACCCGCTTCCGCCCTTCTCGGCGCTCTGTACGCGCAGCTCCGTCTGGAACTCGGCGCGATAGGCGGCAAGGATTCGATGAGCGGCTCTTTCGAGAAGCTGGACGTTCCTCCCACGCTCATATCCTTCGCGCTCGCACCCGCGGACGCCCGCACGCTGGTCACCAACGTGCTCGGCGCGGGACGCGAAGTGAAGATAGTGCGCATGAAGCGTGCGGCGGACGGCATGCCCGATCTTGCGTTCGCAGCCGAGCTCATGACCGCCATGCACAAGGCGATAGCGGCGGGCGACGTGGATTTCTGCCAGGTGTCCGACGAGGGCGGCGACGCGGCGGCGATAGCCGTATCCTGCCTCGGCGAGGGCACGGGCTTCGAGTTCGCCTCTTTCGGCGAACGCGATCTGCTCAATTCCCCGGGCGACGTATTCGTCGCGGGACGCGATCTTTCGGCGTTCGACGCTTTCGGCGCGGAGGTCTACGGCAGGTCTGCGGCGGGCGGCGTATTCTCCGCCTGCGGCGAAACGATATCCGCGGCTAAGCTCGCGGAAGCGTATACGGGCACGTTCGAAAAGGTGTATCCCACCAAAGCGGCGGCGGAGGGCGAAGCGCCCGTATTGTCGTTTGTTCAAAGGAACGTTGCTGCTCCCCGCGTCAAAGCGGCGAAGCCCCGCGTGTTCATACCCGTGTTCCCGGGGACCAACTGCGAATACGACACGGCTCGCGCATTCGAGCGCGCTGGCGCGGAGGCGGATATATTCGTGATACGCAACCGCACGGCGGCGGAGATAGAAGACAGCGCGGCGGAGATAGTGAAACGCATATCCGCCTGCAACATACTGATGTTCCCCGGCGGGTTCTCGGGCGGCGACGAGCCTGACGGCTCGGGCAAGTTCATCGCCACGACTTTCCGCAATCCGCGCATAGCGGACGCCGTGCGCGAGCTGCTCGGCTCCCGCGACGGTCTCGTGCTCGGTATATGCAACGGCTTCCAGGCTCTGGTCAAGACGGGGCTGCTCCCCGGCGGCAGCATAAGCGTGCAGAGCGCTTCCAGCCCCACGCTGACGTTCAACAACATCGCCCGCCACGTCTCGCAGATAGCCGACGTGCGCGTCGCTTCGGTAAAGTCGCCTTGGCTGGCGGGAGTGGAAGTAGGCGACGTGTTCGGCGTCGCGGTCTCGCACGGAGAGGGACGTTTCGTCGCTCCCGAAGAGAGCCTTAAAGAGATGGCCGCTAAGGGCATGATCGCCACGCAGTACTGCGACGGCAGCGGCAAGCCCGTCACGGAGTCGCCGTACAACCCCAACGGCTCGATGTACGCGATAGAGGGCATAACGAGCGAAGACGGACGTATCTTCGGCAAGATGGGACATTCGGAGCGCATAGGCGCCAACCTTTACAAAAACATACCCGCGCGGTTCGATATGAAGATATTCGAGTCGGGCGTGAAGTATTTCGCATGACCGCATAACAGGAGAGATCAATGAAACTCGGCGTCGTGGGACTGCCCAACGTGGGCAAGTCCACACTGTTCAACGCGATAACGGACGCGGGCGCGGAAGCGCGCAACTATCCGTTCTGTACGATAGAGCCCAACGTGGGCGTGGTAGCCGTGCCCGACGAGCGTCTCGAAGTGCTCGGCAAAATGTACAACACCCGCAAGATAACCCACGCGATCGTGGAGTTCGTGGATATCGCGGGGCTCGTCAAAGGCGCGAGCCGCGGCGAAGGTCTGGGCAACAAATTCCTCTCGCATATCCGCGAGGTGGACGCGATAGTGCACGTCGTGCGCTGTTTCCGCGACCCCGACATCATCCATGTCGAGGGCAGCGTGGATCCGTTGCGCGATATCGACACGATAAATACCGAGCTCGTGCTCGCCGATCTCGAGAGTGTGGAGAAACGCCTCTCCCGCGCCGAACATCTCGTGCGCACGGGAGAGAAGAAGTATGCCGAAGAGTACGAGCTGCTGAAAAAACTCGAAGCATGCCTCAACGAGGGCAAGTGCCTGCGCACGCTGGGGCTTAAAGGCGACGAAAAGGCGCTCATGGACTCGTACTTCCTGCTCACGGGCAAACCCGTGATATATTGCGCGAACATCGACGAGGCGGATATAGGCAAGTCCAACGAGCTTTCCGCCGCGGTGGCGGAGTTCGCTAAGTCCGAGAACGCGGAGTTCATCGAGATAAGTGCGGGCGTGGAGGCGGAGATAGCCGCGCTTCCCGCGTCCGAGCGCGCGGAATACATCGAAGCGCTCGGCTTGGGCGCGAGCGGGCTCGACCGCATGATAACTAAGTGCTACGCGCTCCTCGGGCTGATATCATACCTCACCGCGGGCGAAAAGGAAGTGCGTGCATGGACGATAGAGCGCGGCACCAAAGCGCCGCAGGCGGCGGGCAAGATACACACCGATTTCGAACGCGGCTTCATCCGCGCCGAAGTCGTCTCTTACGACGACCTCGTTTCCGCGGGCGGCTTCACTCAGGCTAAGGAAAAGGGTCTGGTCCGCAGCGAGGGTAAGGATTACGTCGTCCGCGACGGGGATGTCGTTCTTTTCCGCTTCAACGTATGAGCGACGGCGCAAGACGCCGCCGGTGCGGGCTGTACGCCCGGTCATATCGGCTCATAAACGCTTAATGACAGATCGAAGGAGATCCCGAAGGGGGTCTCCTTGTAAATTGTGCGGAGAAAGGCTTGAAAATCGCGGCGGATTGTGTTAAAATAAGCTCATGGATTACAAAAGCGAGATATGCAAAGCGATAAACAGTCCGCTCGTGGTGGCGGACGATATCATGATAGCGGCGGAGGGACACGGAGATTACGCTCTGCCGTGCTTTAAGTATGCGAAACAGCTGCATAAGAGCCCGCAGGCGATAGCCGCGGACTTTGCCGCGGGGCTGGCGGGATGCGATATCGTCGAGCGCACGGAAGTGGCGGGGGGTTACCTGAACTTTTATCTGTCGCGCGCGGCGGTGGCGGCTCACGTTCTGTCTGGTGACAGCGGTATCGAGGCGGTGCGTTCCGCCAATGCGGGCAAGACGGTATGTATAGACTATTCGTCCATCAATATAGCCAAGCCGTTCCACATAGGACATCTGATGAGCACGGCTATAGGCGGCTCGCTCTATCGAATATACAAGTATCTCGGCTGGAACGCCGTGGGTATCAATCATCTCGGAGATTGGGGCACGCAGTTCGGCAAGCTGCTGGCGGCATATAACGAGTGGGGAGATAAGACCAAAAAGCTCACGCTCGACGATATGCTGTCCCTTTACGTGCGCTTTACCGAGGAGAGCGAGCGCGATCCCGCTCTTGCAGAGCGCGGGCGCACGGAGTTCCTTAAAATCGAGCGCGGCGAGCCGGACGCGGTGCGCACTTACGAGATGTTCAAAGCCACCACGCTCGAAGAGGTGAACAAAGTCTATAAGCGTCTCGGTATCGCGTTCGACAGTTATAACGGCGAGGCGTTTTATAACGATAAGATGCAGCCCGTCATCGACGAGCTGGAAGCAAAGGGGCTTACCGAGGTGTCCGACGGTGCGCTCGTAGTGCGTTTGGACGATTACGGTATGCCGCCCTGTCTTATCCGCCGCAGCGACGGAGCTTCGCTGTACGCGACGCGCGATCTTGCGGCGGCACAGTACCGCGCGGACACCTATAAGTTCGATAAGTGCTTATACGTCGTCGCCACGCAGCAGAACCTGCATTTCCGTCAGCTCTTCAAGGTCCTCGAGCTGATGGGCAAGCCCTGGGCGAAGGATCTCGTCCACGTGCAGTTCGGCATGGTCTCTTACGAAGGTCAGCCGCTCTCCACCCGCAAGGGGCATGTGGTGTTTCTTAAAGACGTTATCGAGAACTGTGTCCGTAAGGCGCGGGGGATAATAGAGGAGAAGAATCCCGCGCTCGAAGGCAAGGCGGAAGTGGCGGAAGCCGTCGGCGTGGGAGCCGTGATGTTCTTCGCTCTCGGTACGCAACGTATCAAGGATGTGGATTTCGATTACGATCGCGTGCTCTCCTTCGAAGGGGAGACCGCGCCCTATCTGCAATACACGCACGCGCGCTGCCGTTCGGTGCTCGCAAAGGGCGCGTCGCTGCTCGCGGGCGAGCCGGACTGTTCGCTGCTTACCGACGACGAGTCTTATGCGGTTATCGCCGCGCTTTCGCGCTTTACGGACGTCGTTTGCGATGCCGCGGATAAGTATGAGCCCAGCGTGCTCGCGCGCTATCTGCTCGATCTGGCGCAGAGATTCAACCGCTTCTATATAGCGGGGCGCATAATAACGGACGACGCCGCGCTCTCCCGCGCCCGTCTCGCGCTCACGCGCGCCGTGGCGGATACTATCCGCGCCGGGCTGTCGCTCCTCCTTACCGACGCCCCCGACCGTATGTGAGTTTTTTGAGGAATACGGATACGCAGAGGGAAGGGGCTTTTCCTTGAAAGGAAAAGCCCCTTCCCTCTGCACTCCCATCCCCAAAGGAACTTACATTAACATAAAAATAATATAAAATCATACGATAATGCGAAAACGCAAAAAACAAAAAAATCTTTGAAAATTATGTAAAATTCGTTGACAAACGCGGCGCGTTATGGTATAGTAATCAAGCTGTCGCGGGGAAGCGGAAACGCCGAACCGCTTGCGAAAAAATTTCAAAAAAAGTTCCGAAAAACGGTTGACAAATGCTTCGCTATATGATATAGTATACAAGCTGTCACCGATGAGGGACGACAGCCGCTGCCTGTCGGCAGTGCTAAACGGACATTGACAAGGATATATTCGAGAAGGCTTTTGAAGCAAAAACCATTTAACGAATAAGTCAATTTTATTAACAGTCAGTAATGTTACTGAGTGTGAATTGAACCATTAACATGAGAGTTTGATTCTGGCTCAGGACGAACGCTGGCGGCGTGCTTAACACATGCAAGTCGAACGGAGTGCAGCAATGCACTTAGTGGCGGACGGGTGAGTAACGCGTGAGGAACCTGGCTCCGACTGGGGGACAACAACCGGAAACGGTTGCTAATACCGCATAAGACCACAGAGAGGCATCTCTCAGGGGTCAAAGCTCAGGCGGTCGGAGATGGCCTCGCGTACTATTAGCTTGTTGGTAGGGTAACGGCCTACCAAGGCGACGATAGTTAGCCGACCTGAGAGGGTGATCGGCCACATTGGAACTGAGACACGGTCCAAACTCCTACGGGAGGCAGCAGTGGGGAATATTGGGCAATGGAGGCAACTCTGACCCAGCAACGCCGCGTGAAGGATGAAGGTTCTAGGATTGTAAACTTCTGTCGCAGGGGACGAAGAATGACGGTACCCTGTAAGAAAGCCCCGGCTAACTATGTGCCAGCAGCCGCGGTAATACATAGGGGGCGAGCGTTGTCCGGAATGACTGGGCGTAAAGGGAGTGTAGGCGGTTTTGCAAGTTATGAGTGAAAGCCCGCGGCTCAACTGCGGAATTGCTCATAAAACTGCATGACTGGAGTACAGGAGAGGTAAGCGGAATTCCTAGTGTAGCGGTGGAATGCGTAGATATTAGGAAGAACACCAGAGGCGAAGGCGGCTTACTGGACTGCAACTGACGCTGAGGCTCGAAAGCGTGGGGAGCAAACAGGATTAGATACCCTGGTAGTCCACGCCCTAAACGATGGATACTAGACGAAGGAGGGTAATACCTTCTGTGTCGCAGCAAACGCATTAAGTATCCCGCCTGAGGAGTACGGCCGCAAGGTTGAAACTCAAAGAAATTGACGGGGACCCGCACAAGCAGCGGAGCATGTGGTTTAATTCGATGCAACGCGAAGAACCTTACCAAGACTTGACATCGCAGGCATAGTCATGAAAGTGATGAAACCCTTCGGGGCCTGCAGACAGATGGTGCATGGTTGTCGTCAGCTCGTGTCGTGAGATGTTCGGTTAAGTCCGGCAACGAGCGCAACCCTTATGGCCGGTTGCCAATATTAAGTTAGGAACTCCGGTCAGACTGCCGTGGTCAACACGGAGGAAGGTGGGGATGACGTCAAATCATCATGCCTCTTACGTCTTGGGCTACACACGTGCTACAATGGATGCTACAAAGAGCAGCGAACCCGTAAGGGCAAGCGAATCTCAAAAAAACATTCCCAGTTCGGATTGAGGGCTGCAACCCGCCCTCATGAAGTCGGAGTTGCTAGTAATCCCGAATCAGAATGTCGGGGTGAATGCGTTCCCGGGTCTTGTACACACCGCCCGTCAAGCCATGAGAGTTGGGGGGACCCGAAGTCAGTGTGCTAACCGCAAGGAGGCAGCTGCCTAAGGTAAAACCAATGATTGGGGTTAAGTCGTAACAAGGTAGCCGTATCGGAAGGTGCGGCTGGATCACCTCCTTTAAGAGAGTGACAATCGGAGTCACTTAATTTAAAGACAATAACGGTAGCGAGTGAAGGAAAACACTTGCAAAAGTACTTCTTGAAATATTCTTGTTCATGTATATAAAATGCGACCGCAGTAATGCAGTCGCATTTTTCTTTTGTCTGCTTTTGCGCTTGCGCTTTTGCCCGCGCTTGTGCTATCATCTGTATATAACCATCACGGAGAAACGGTCATGAGAAGATTTTCTGCATTGTCGCGCAGTCTGGGCGAGGGAGTGTTCGCCCGCCTGGCGGAAAAGAAAAGGGAAGCGGAGGAACGTGGTATGAGCGTGATCGACCTTTATGTCGGCACGCCCGATTTCCCCTGCGAAGAGCATATCCTCGAAGCGGGCGCTCGCGCCATGCGCGATCCCGAAAACATCAAGTATACGCTGCTCGACAGCCCGGAGATGATAAACGCCGTCATAAGCTATTATGCGGAGCGTTACGGCGTTACGCTCACGCCCGACATGATCGCGTCGTGCAACGGTACTCAGGACGGCATGGGGCATATAGGCATGGTGCTCGCCGATCCCGGCGATATCGCTCTTTTGCCCGATCCCGGGTACATCGCGTTCGAGACGAGCGCGCTCTTTGCCCGCGCCGAGCCTTACTATTACCGTCTGACGGCGAAAAACGCCTTTCTGCCCGACTTTTCCTCCGTCCCCGAGGACGTTCTTAAAAAGACGGCTTATCTCGTGCTCTCGTACCCGTCCAACCCCGTAGGCGCGGCGGCGCCACCGCGCGTGTACGAAGAGGCGATAGCGCTTGCCGAAAAGTACGGGTTTGCCGTGATCTCCGATAACGCTTACAGCGATATCCTGTTCGGCGGGGAAGGGCGTTCCTTCCTGTCCTACGAGGGCGCCTCAAAGGTAGGCGCGGAGTTCTTTTCGCTTTCCAAGTCGTTCGACACCACGGGCGCGCGTATATCCTTCCTCATAGGCTCTCCCGAGCTCGTAGCGGCGTTCCGTAAGCTGCGCAGCCAGTACGACTTCGGCATGTTCGCTCCCGTGCAGGCTATGGCGACAGCCGCGCTCACGGGCGACCGCTCGGGCGTAAAGCGCCGTTGCGCCGAATACAAACGCCGCCGCGACGCGCTCTGCTCCGGTCTGCGCTCACTCGGCTGGGACGTGACCGACTCCGCAGGTACGATGTTCGTGTGGGCGCGCGTGCCCGACGATTCGCTTACGAGCGCCGAATTCGCCGAACGCCTCATCGAGCGCGCGGGCGTGATGTGCACCCCCGGCTCCGCGTTCGGCCCCTCCGGCGAAGGCTATGTGCGTTTCGCTCTCGTCAAACCCGTGGAAGTTATCGATGATGCCGTATCCCGCATGAAAAACTTATGACCCCGAAAAATTTTAAGGAGATCTCGATTTCAAGGGAATTTCAATTTGAAATTCCCTTGAAATATTTTTTATCGTTATTTGCGCGAAAAGCGCGACTCGATCTTTGCCGGCGTGCGTTTCGGCGTTGGCGGATATTTAATGACTTACGGTGTAAGCGAGCTCCGTTTCATGCGCGGGATAAATAATTCATGAGCGTTAAGAACGTCCGAAACAGCCCTCTGCCCTCTCCGTGCCCACCCGGAGAGGGCTGTTTGCCGCAGAGCATATAATGCGAACGGCGTAGCCGGGCGATAGCGGTGCGCAAGGAACGCGCCGCGCAAGAAAAAACCCCGCCCTGCGCGCATATCGCTCGCAGAGCGGGGAAATATAAAAGGGGAAAATGATGATGGCAAATCGATGGAAGGAACTTCCTTCCGCGGGAAGATATTCATCTTCCGAGTGGGGAACCGGATCCCCGAGTCCTTGTGACCCGCTTTCTTACTTCGTCTCAGCCGAAGTAGTAGTGGTGATGTACCTGGTTATAGAAAGCGGCTACTACATACTTGAAAAGTCTGATCATTGAAGCCTCCGAAACCTTTTTTTTGATTTCACTTTCCTTTCCCTATCGACACCCATATTATATAAAACCTCGGGAAAGAAGTCTTATACTCTGCTCATCAATTTCTTGCACTTCTCTGTCATGTTTGATTCGAAGTTTTAAGGAATATTTAAGCAGATATCCGTTTCGGGAATATGGGGTTCGTGCCGCTCGCCTGTCGGCATTATTCCGTTGTCCGCCGTTATCCGGGAATGGCGGCAGGGGATAAGCTTTTCGGCGCGGCACTGTCCGTGGACGTCAACCGGGCGCCTTTGGATGTTAATTTCAGGCTCTCAGTTGTTACGTCCGAAGTAATGATTGTTTAATTGATTGCGAAACATGCTTTTGATAAACTTTACGAGCTTTATCATATCGGCGTGCCTCCTGAGATGTATTTCACCATCCCGCTCCCTTATCGCACTTGTATTCTATTCCAAACGTCCGCTTTCTTCTATATTTGGACTGTGAAAAAATAACATTATTACAACATCTTATGCTTGTGTATCCCTTTTGTGACGGCGTTATACACGATTTTTACACCGAATTATCATAAATCCCCGTTTTTCGCCGCTTTTGCGCCCCTTGGAATGCGAATTTTCGCCCAAACGCGAATGATTTACTTTAACATATTCGCTTTTGGGTCGTATTTGCGGAAAAAGCATACGGTAGTAGCCGCGGCGGGCAAAGTAAGGTATTGACTTTTACGCGTGGATATTGTAAAATGTTTTCGTCAGATCAAGGAGATGAAGGAATTTGAAAGTCCTTATAATAAACGGAAGCCCGCGAGGCGAAAAAAGCAATACAATGCGGATGACGAATGCTTTCATCGAAGGCATGGCGTCCTCTGCGGATATAGAAACGGAAACGGTGACGGTCAAAAACCTGAAGGCGGAACCCTGCCTCGGTTGTTTTTGCTGCTGGTCCAAGACCCCGGGAAGGTGTGTGATAAACGACGACGTGCGCGACGTTACGCTCAAGATGTTGTCGTCGGATGTCGTCATATACAGCTTTCCGCTTTTTTATTATTCGGTGCCGAGCAAGCTCAAGGCGCTCATCGAGCGTCAGCTCCCCACCGTCGCGCCGTTCATGGAAGGGCAGCGCGATTATCTCGTAAACGGCGGTCATCCGCCGCGTTTTACGGCGAGCTACAAAACGATACTCATATCCACCTGCGGTTTTTACCCGACGGACAAGAGTTACGACGCGATACGCGCGCAGTTCGACATGATATGCGGCGAGAAGAATTATCTCGAGATATTCCTCGGCGAAGGCGAGCTGTTCTCCCGTCCGGTGGCGCAGCGCCGCTGCGATAAGCGCCTGGAAGCCATGAAGAAAGCGGGCGAAGAATACGGCAGGAGCGGCGTGATAGACGCCGAAACGTATAAAGAGATATGTTCGCACATATATCCTCCCGCGATGTACGCGCACATGGCGGACGCGGGCTGGGGCGTCACCATGGAAGACTTCCGAGAGAGCGACCTCCGCACCGTGGAAGAAGTGAGTAAGCTCGGCAAGAAGATAGACCTTATATATTGACAAGTCGTGCCGGAGATACCGTCCGGCAAGGGAATAAAGAAAAAATCATTTTCAAGGAGAAAAAACAATGGACGCAAAACAGAGAGAGATCGCAGACAAGATCAAAAAGATCCTCGTAGACAATCTCAGACTTCCCGAGGAAGATCTGACGGACGACGCCAAACTTTTCGGCGACGACATCGGTCTTGACAGCGTGGATTCGCTGGAGATAATCGCGGGCATCGATCAGGAATTCGGCGTATCCATGATGGGCGTGGACAGAGAGCATTTCCAGACGATCGAGACGCTCAGCAAATACGTGATGGATAATCTGGACAAATAATGAATGCGGTCCAGCAGGCGGTCGCGGACAAGATCGCCGATTATCTTTCGGTCAACCTTCGGCTGCCGAGGGAGAATATAACGTACGATATCCCGCTGTTCGGCGACGGTATAGGGCTGGACAGCGTGGATTCGCTTGAGATCATAGCGGGCATGGACCTGCTTTTCGGCGTTTCGCTGATAGGCGCGCACGACGCGGTTTTCCGCGATATCCGCACGCTCAGCGAGTATATCGTCAATCATCCGGATTTTAAGGAAAACAAATAATGAACGACAGAGTAGTCATAACCGGTCTGGGGCTCACCTGCGCGATCGGCGGAAGCGCCGACGAGTGTTTCGATAACGCGCTCGCGGGCAAGGTCGGTATCAAGGAAGTGAAGAGCGTGGAGCACTCCGAGTGCTACGCGCACATAGGCGGCGAATACAACGAGTTCGTCACTCCCGAAGGAGAGGACAGAGCGAGCGCGCTCTGCATCAAAGCTGCGAAAGAAGCCGTGGCGGACTCCGGGCTGGACGTCTCCGCCGATCCGTCCCGCGTGAGCGTCGTAGTGGGCAGCTGCGTGGGCGGCGCGGTCAGTATAGAGAAATTTTACCGCGATTATGTCGCGGATCCCGATAAGGCGAGCGGCGAGGACGTCCTCAAGATGCCCATATCCGCGATCGCCAACAACGTGGCTCTCGAGTTCGGAGCGCAGGGCGCGGTGGATAACGTCGCCAACGCCTGCGCGGCGGGCACGATGAGCATATCCATCGCGGCGGATCTTATCCGCAGCGGCAAGGCGGACGCGGTCATCGCGGGCGGCAGCGACCCGATGAGCAGTCTCGCGTTCTCCGGCTTCCACGCGCTTCACGCGCTGGACAGCGAACCCTGCCGTCCCTTCAACAAGTCCAAGGGCATAGCTCTCGGCGAGGGCGCGGGCATACTCATAGTGGAATCCTACGAGCACGCCAAAGCACGCGGGGCAAAGGTGTACTGCGAAGTGCTGGGCAGCGGCGTATCCAGCGACGCTCACCACATAACCGCGCCCGCTCCCGACGGAGAGGGCATGCAGGCGGCTATGGAGCGCTCGATCGCGAATTCGGGCATAAAAGCGTCCGACGTCGATTACATCAACGCTCACGGCACGGGCACTCCGCTCAACGACTCGTCCGAGCTCGGAGCCATGCTCCGCGTGTTCGGCGACGAGGGTAAGGTGAGCTGCTCCACGACCAAGTCCATGGTAGGTCATTGCCTGGGCGCGGCGGGCAGCGTGGAAGCGGTCATGTGCGTCAAAGCCATAGAGCGCGGCATCGTTCCTCCCACCGCGGGTTATACCGACGAGGATGTGACTCTCATGCGCGAGAAGGCGGGCGATTTCGACTTCGTCCCCAATAAGGGCAAGCAGCGCAAAGTGGAGTACGTGCAGTCCAATAACTATGCGTTCGGCGGCAACAACGCCAGCATAATATACGCCAAAGAGGGCGCGCCGAGGAAGCTCGCGGAGCCCAACGGCGAGCGCGTGTTCGTTACGGGCTTCGGCATCGTATCGCCTCTCGGCAACACCGCCGAAGAGTACGCGGCGAACGTCAACGCGGGCGCGGCTGCGAAGAGGTGCGAGACCTGCGGCGACTATGTCAGCTCCGTGGGCAAAGAGGATTTCGACGCGGTAGGCATCAAACTCAACTTCTACCGCAAGCTGGACAAGCTCAGCCAGATGACTTGCGTGGCGGGCAAACGCGCTCTCGCGAATGCGGGCATAGAAGTGACCGAAGATAACGCCCGTAAGATAGGTATCGTCGCCGGCACGTCGGACGGACCGCAGACGGATATCGCCAATTTCCAGAAGGGTATAATCGCAAACGGCACGCAGACGGGCAGCGCTTTCCTTTTCCCGAACACCGTATACAACGCGGCTCCCGGATACTTCTCCATAGCCGCGGGCGTCAAAGGTTACAACGTCACGCTTTCCAACGGCGCGGCGAGCGGCATAGCCGCCGTGGCGTTCGGTTCGAGAGTACTCGGGACCACGCAGAACGACGTCATCCTCGCGATAGGCGCGGATGAGGACTCGGAGACCGTGCACATGCTTTACGAAAAGACGGGCGCGATCGCCGCGGGCATGACCCCGGGCGACGGCGCTACGGTCATGGTGCTCGAGCGCGGCAGCAGCGTCAGGGCGCGCGGCGCGAAAGTGTACGCCGAAGTGCTGGGCAGCGGCTTCGCCCATTGCCCGACGGAGTTCGGCAAGTACGGCTGCGCGGGCAAGCTCAAAGAGGCGATAGACCTCGCGCTCGCCGAGTCGGGCGTAAAGGCGGAGGATATCGGCACCGTCGTGACCTGCGCCAACGGAGTGAAGAGCCTGACCGAGGCGGAGAACGAAGCTCTCGCGGCTTTCTGCAAGGCGAAGAAGGTGAGCGTAAAGGATATATGCGGCGAGGGCAGAGCGGCTTCGAGCGCGCTTTCCGTCGCACATGCGGCAATGATGCTCGACGGCGAGATCGCGGGCGGCGAAGGCGAGTATGCTCTCGTGCTCGGCGCGTCCGTCGGTGGCAGCTACAACGCCGTGGTACTCAAAAAGGCGTAAACGGGGGAACGAAAAATGGACGAAAACAAAGTCGCGCTGGTCACCGGCGCGTCGAGAGGCATAGGCCGCGCGATAGCGATAAAGCTTGCCGAGAGCGGTTACGACGTCGCGGTGGGGTATAACTCCAACGAGGAAGAGGCGAACAAAGTCGCAGGGATCATCGCGGAGAAAGGCCGCCGCGCCGTCACCGTCAAGGTCAACACCGGCGACCGCGGAGAAGTGAACGCGATGTTCCGCACCGTGGTCAAAGAGTTGGGACAGATAGACGTGCTCGTCAACAACGCGGGCGTGGTGGACGACGCGTTCCTGCTCATGCTGTCGCCCGATTCGCTGGACAGGAGCCTGGATATCAACGTCAAAGGCTACTTCTACTGCGCACAGGCGGCAACGCTCAAGATGTTCAAAGCCAAAAAGGGCGCGATCATCAACATATCGTCGGTCAGCAGTCTTATGGCTCTTCCCGGGCAGTCGGTGTACGCGGCTACGAAGGGCGCGGTCAATTCCATGACGGCGACTCTCGCCCGCGAGCTCGCGCCTTACGGCATAAGGGTGAACGCGATCGCACCCGGCTTTATCGCCACGGATATGGTCGCGCATCTGCCCGAGGACAAGATGAAGGAATACCTGACCCAGATCCCGCTCGGGAGACTGGGCAGACCGGAGGAAGTCGCGGAACTCGCGGCATTCCTTGCGAGCGACGAAGCATCGTACATCACGGGGCAGACGCTCGTTATAGACGGCGGGCTGTCGCTCTGACGCACCCGCCGTTTCGGCTGAAAACGAGGGAATATGAACATACTCGATATAAACAAGAGGATAAAGCAGCGCCCGCCATTTCAGATGGTGGAGCGCGTGACGGAGTTGGAACCGGGCAAGTATGCCAAGGGCATCAAATGCGTATCCGTCAACGAGCCGTATTTCACGGGGCATTTCCCCGATATGCCCGTCATGCCCGGAGTGCTCATCATAGAGTCGCTCGCGCAGCTGTGCTCGCTGGTCATCGACGAGGACGCTTCCGACCCCGATACCGTATACGTACTGCTCAAAGCGGACGCGTTCAAGTTCGTCAAAGCGGTCGTGCCGGGGGATACCCTCACGCTGGAAGCGAACGTCCTCATGGCGGCGGGCGGACTGTACAAATTCGCGGTGAAAGCGTCGGTGGACGGCGCGGTGAGAGCGAAAGGCGAGCTGTCTTTCACGGCGGCGAGCAGGGACAAACTGTATTCGTAAAAACCAAAGAAGGTAATATATGAAAAAAAGAGCATTTATTTTCCCCGGACAGGGCGCTCAGTACGTCGGTATGGCAAAGGATTTTTACGATACCGACGCCGATTGCAAAGCGGTGATAGACGCGGGCGCGGACGCGCTGGACTTCGATCTCCGCGCCGTCCTGTTCGAACCCAACGAACTAATAAACAAGACGGAATATACCCAGGCGTCGATGCTCGCCGCGGAGGCGTGCGCGCTCGAAGCCGTTAAAAAGGCGGGAGCGGAGTGCGCTATCACCGCCGGGCTTTCTCTCGGCGAATACGCGGCGCTCGTAGCCTGCGGCGCGATGGATTACACCGACGCGATGAAGGTCGTGCGCAAGCGCGGCATGTATATGGAGAGCGCGGTGCCCGCGGGAAAAGGCGGCATGAGCGCGATCATAGGACTGCCCGCGGACGTCGTCGAGGAAGGCTGCCGCAAGGCGGAAGAGGAAACGGGGCTTTGCGTAGTCCCCGCCAACTACAACTGCCCGGGTCAGATAGTGGTCAGCGGCGACAAAGCCGCGGTGGACCGCGCGGGCGAGATACTCAAAGAAGCGGGCGCGAAGCTCGTGGCTCCGCTCAACGTCAGCGGGCCCTTCCATTCGCCGCTCCTTAAAAGCGCGGGCGAAAAGCTCGCCGAAGTGCTGGCAAGCGTTAAGTTCGCTCCCGCAAAGCTGCCGTATGTGTGCAACGTGTCGGCGGAAAAGGTGACGGATACGTCGCTGACGGCGGACATGCTCGTGCGCCAGGTGTACTCTCCCGTGAAGTGGGAGCAGTCCGTGCGCCTGATGCTGGACGAAGGCGTGGAGGAATTCATAGAGATAGGCCCGGGCAAAACGCTCGCGGGCTTCATGAAGCGCATAGACCGCGCGATACCCGTCATAACGGTAAACGGCGTCGCGGATCTGGAAAAACTCGGCTGAAACGGGGTGACGAAATATGTGGGACGAAAAAAGCATAAAAACACTTAAAGACAAGCGCGCCGCTCACGAAGCGGGCGGCGGCGCGGCGAGAGTGGAGAAGCAGCACGCTTCCGGTAAGATGACCGCGCGCGAGAGGATGGATTATCTCTTCGACCGCGGCACGTTCACCGAGGTCAACACTCTCGTGGAATCGCGCATAAGCGATTTCGGCATGGACAAGAAAAAAGTCCTCGGCGACGGCGTGGTCACCGGCTACGGCAGGATAAACGGCAAGCTCGTGTTCGCGAGCTCGCAGGACTTCACCGTGGGCGGCGGCAGCTTGGGCGAGGCGCAGGCGCAGAAGATATGCCGTATCATGGATATGGCTTACGACAACCGTGCGCCTTTCGTGTCCGTCAACGACAGCGGCGGCGCGAGGATAGAGGAGGGCATCGATTCGCTCTCGGGCTACGGCGGCATATTCTACCGTCATTCGCGTTACAGCGGCGTGATCCCGCAGATAGCGGTCATCATGGGACCGTGCGCGGGCGGCGCGTGCTACGCTCCCGCGCTGTGCGACTTTATCTTTATGACGGACAGCACGAGCCAGATGTACATCACCGGTCCCGCGGTCATAAAAGCGGTGACGGGCGAAACGGTCACGACCGCAGAGCTGGGCGGAGCCGCCGTGCATACGCAGAAGAGCGGCGTCGCGCACTTCTCGTATCCCGACGACAAGAGCTGCCTGAACGGCGTGCGCCAGCTCCTCGGCTATCTGCCGAGTAATTTCGAGGATAAAGGCAAGCCTTTCGACGAGGACGCGATCACGCGTGCGACCAATTTTCAGGCGATCGTGCCCGACAACAAGAAGGCGTCTTACGATATGCGCCGCGTCATCGAAGAGATAGCGGACAGAGGCACCTTCCTCGAAGTGCAGGCGGACTGGGCGAAGAACATCGTCATCGGTTTCATACGTATGGGACATAAGACCGTGGGCGTGGTCGCCAACCAGCCCAACCAGCTCGCGGGCTCGCTCGACTTCAACGCGGGCGACAAAGCGGCGCGCTTCATACGTTTCTGCGACTGCTTCGATATCCCCATACTCACGCTCGTGGACGTGCCCGCGTTCCTGCCCGGCAAACAGCAGGAGTACAGCGGGATCATCCGCCACGGCGCGAAGATGCTTTATGCATATTCCGAAGCGACGGTGCCTAAGGTCAGCGTCATACTCCGCAAAGCGTACGGCGGCGCGTATATCGCGATGAACTCCAAAGGCATGGGCGCGGACATGGTATTCGCGTGGCCGATAGCGGAGATCGCGGTCATGGGCGCGGACGGCGCGGCAAACATAATCGGCAGAAAGAAGATCGAGGCGGCGGAGGACAAAGCCGCCGCACGCGCGGAGATCATCGCCGAGTACGAGGAGAAGTTCATGAATCCTTACGTCGCCGCGGCGCGCGGATTCGTGGACGAAGTCATCCTGCCCGAAGAGACCAAATCCCGCGTGGTGAACGCGTTCGTCATGCTGGAGAACAAGAAGCAGAGCCTGCCTGCCAAAAAGCACGGCAACCTGCCGCTTTGACGGTATTCACTGCGGTCGGCGTGCGCGGCGGAAGGCTCGCGGAAGTTGCGGGAGCGTTCCCGCTCGCCGCGGAGCATGTGCTCGCGGCAGCCGGAAAAAAGAGAAGGATAAACGCGGAGCAGAGCGTAAGCGGACTTTACGCTCTGCTCCTGCTCATGCGGCATATCGGAGCGGATACGCGCACGCTGTCCGTCGTGCGGGACGAAGGCGGAAAGCCGCGTTTCGCGCCTTGCGGTCCGCATTTTTCCATAGCGCATTCGGCGAACGTCGCGGTGTGCGCGCTGTCCGACTCTCCCGTGGGAGCGGACGTCGAGCGGCTGCGCGATAAGCCGGACGCCGTGCCTCTCGCCGCGCGTTTCTTTTCCGAAAGGGAAGCGGAATGCGTGCGCTCTTCGGAGGACGCGCCGCGGGAGTTCTTCCGCCTGTGGACGCGCAAAGAGGCGAAACTGAAAAAGGGCGGCGAAGGCGTGGATCGCGTTCTGCACAACGTGGACGCGCTCGGCGGAGAGTTCACCGAACGCGTATTGCGCTTCGGCGGGGAAGATTATCTTGCGTGCGTCACGGGACGCGCCGAATATATACCTACGGAGGATATCGTATGACTGTCGGACCGTTTTTGCATAAAGTACTGTACCGCGAGTGCGACATGATGGGCGTGGTCAACAACGCCAATTACGTCCATTTTATGGAGGACGCCCGCGTGGAAGCGCTCTCTCGGATAGGCTGCGAGTATAAGGGCATGGAAGAGCGCGGTTTCGCGGGTCCCGTCATCCGCCTTGCCGTGGAGTACAAGTCTCCCGCCCGCTTCGGCGACGAAATGGAATTGCTCGTCACGTTCGAGCGCTATACGGGCGTGCGCCTCTGCCTGTCCTACGTCATGCGCGACCGCGCGAGCGGCAGGGTATTCGCGACCGCCACCAGCGAGCATTGCTTCATCTCGATGTCCGACGGCGCTCCCGTGCTCGTATCCAAACAGTTCCCCGACTGGGATAAGGCTTTGAGAGAGGCAAGCTGCGGGGAAAGGATGTAACGCGTTCGGACATAGGTATATCATGCGTTCGCGGCGTTCGTCGTCGTGATGCTCGTGCTCCGTTTCCTCGATACGAAGAAGCATCCGGATAATTACAAACAGCCTGCGGCAAAATAACGCCGCATAAGGCGATACGAAGATAAGACCGCGCGGGAAGCAAACGCTTCCCGCGCGGTTTGGTCTGTAAATAGTCCGACCCGCCGTGTGGGGGCTCCGCGCGGCGGGTCGCGATCAAATGACTTATCCGTTTTTGAAGTTTATTCCTTCGTTTCCGTTTCGACGGGGGTCTCCGCGGTCACGGTCTTGCCCTGAGCGGCGAGAAGGTCGCGTATCTGCGCGAGGAGCTCCTCGGTCGTGGGCTTCGCTTCCTCGGGAACGGCTTCGGGCTGAGGCTCTTCGGGAGGAAGTTTGCCTTCGGCGCGCAGCTTGTCCTCATGCGCTTTCTTGAGCGCTTCGCGCGCTTTCTCCTGCTTCTCGCGGAAGGTGACTATGAGCTTGACTATGATGAAGAGTATGACCGCGGTGAGGAAGAACGAGATGATCGCGCTTATGACTTCGCCGAAGTCGAGGATGACCGCGTCGGTAAGCACATTGCCCGCGTCGTCGAGCGTGGCATCGCGCAGCACTATCTGCAGCGCGCCCAGCTCTCCCGTGCCGGGAATGGCGGCTATGAGCGGTTTGAGGATGTAATTGACGAGGGCATTGACTATCGCCGTGAACGCGGCGCCTATGATCATGCCTACGGCAAGGTCGATGACGTTGCCTTTCGAAATGAACTTCTTGAAGTCGGCAAAAAGTTTTTTCATTTGTCCGTATTCTCCTTATTCTCCTTTCGTTTATTTTGTTTTTTATTTTATCTTTTTTTCGTATTCGGTGCGCTGCGGAACGTAACCCGCCTTTTCGTAGAAACGCGCGGCGCGTTTGTTGAACGCCCAGCAGTTCAGCTCCACGGCGGCGCAGCCTAAGTCGCGCGCATAGTTTTCCGCCGCGCCCATGAGCAGGGGAGCCGCTTCCGAGCCGCGCGCTTCCTCGCCGACGCACAAGTCGTCCACATACAGCCACTTGCGCGGGCGGTAGAATGCGTCGCCGTCGCGCTCCTGCACCCGACATATCAGCTCGCCGATCACTTTGTTTTCGCTTTCGGCGACGAACAGTTTATATATGCCGCCGCTTATCATCGCGCTCACCGAGCGTTCGTTGTGCTTGGTGATATGCGGACGGTATATATCCGGTCTTCCTTCCGAATGGACTTTCCCCACCTGCGTGAGCAGTTCGGCGATAGCTGCGGCGTCCGTCTCCCTTGCCTGTCTTACCGTGATGTTTTTCATGTCGGTCCGCCTCCCGATCGATTTGTTTATATAATATATAATTATAACATGCATCGGGAGAATACACAACCATAATGAATGAGCTTGTTTAATATTTTTTTAATATTCGTGAGATTTATTTCTCTCAAACTATTGCGCATTGCTTTCGGGATATGGTATAATTTAACGGGAAAGTTATGTAACAGAGATCGCATCTCGGAGAAGACGCAATGGAAAACATCATAGAAGTGCGCGGGCTGGAGAAGAGCTACGGCGAGGTAAAAGCGGTGCGCGGCATCGATCTTACGGTGCGCCGCGGCACGTTGCACGCCTTTCTCGGGCTTAACGGTGCCGGCAAGAGCACGACGATAAACATCATTTGTACGCTGCTTGGGAAGGACGCGGGAAGCGTGACGGTGAGCGGCTTCGATGCGGACGCTAACCCCGAACGTATAAGGAGCGGCATAGGCGTCGTATTCCAGAACTCGGTGCTGGATACCGCGCTCACGGTAAAAGAGAACCTCGCGTTGCGCGCGGGGTTTTACGGCATGCGCGGGAGCGAGACGAAGCGCCGCATAGCCGAGCTTGCGGATATGTTTGAGCTGGGTGAGATACTCTCGCGGCGCTACGGCAAGCTGTCGGGCGGACAGCGCAGGCGGGCGGACATCGCGAGGGCGCTGGTATCCTCGCCGTCGCTGCTCATTCTCGACGAGCCTACGACGGGACTGGATCCGCAGACCCGACGCACGGTGTGGGACGCGGTGGACGGATTGCGCCGCTCGCGCGATATGACGGTTTTGCTTACCACGCATTATATGGAGGAGGCGGATCGTGCCGATACGGTCACGATAATAGACGCAGGCGTGATCTCCGCCGAGGGTGCTCCGGCGGAGCTGAAAACAAGGTACTCGGGCGACTATCTGCGCGTTTATGTTCCGCGCAGCGAGCGGCTGGATGAGTTGTTCGGCAAGCGCGGCGGTGTGTTCGACGCGGGCAGGTATGTGTTCCGCCTGCAAAAGAGCATAGACGCGAAAGCTCTGCTTGCCGAATTCGGCGACGATATCTCCGATCTCGAGATAGTGAAAGGGGATATGGACGACGTGTTTTTGAACGTTACGGGCAAGCGTTTGCCGGGAGGTGCGGCATGAGCGTGCTTTCCGTTCGTTCGTTCGGTTGTCTTACGGTGCGCAATTTCCGTATATTTTTGCGTGACAGAGCGGGAGTTTTCTTTTCGCTGCTCGCGCCGCTCATCATATTGTTGCTGTACTTCCTTTTCCTCGGAGACGTGCAGGCGGACAGCGCCGCAGCGGCTCTCGGCGATGTGCCGTACGACGAAAAAGTACTCGAAGCATTCGTAAACGGTTGGATGATATCCGGCGTGGTGTCCGTGAGCTGCATAACGGTATCCTTTTCCGCGCAGAGCGTGATGATAGCCGACCGCGAACGCGGCATGCGCGACGATGTGCTCGTGTCTCCGGTAACGAAGCCCGTGCTTACTGCCGTGTACTTTGCGAGCAACTGTCTGATCACCATGGCGATAGTGGGCGTAGTGCTCGCGGTGTGTTTGGTGTTCCTCGCGATAACGGGTTGGTACCTTTCGGCTGCGGACGTATTTGCAGCCATAGGCATGACGGTCATGAGCGCGCTGTCGGCAGCCATGCTCAGCACGCTCGTGTGTCTGCCGCTGCGCACGAGCAGCGTGCATTCGGCGGTAGTGGGGATCATGAGTGCGGCGATAGGTTTCCTTATGGGCGCATATATGCCCGTATTCGTTTTCCCGACGGCGGTCCGATATATCGTGCTCATCGTGCCGGGAACGTATTCGGCGGGCGTGTTCCGCAATATCTTTTGTAACGGCGCTCTCGCCGAGCTGACGGACGGTTTTCCCGCATCCGCCGAGCAGGCTCTCCGCGACGGCTTTACTCTCGATATGGACTTCTTCGGGGCAAAAATAGGCACGGCTTGGATGACGGGCATCTTTGCGATCACGATAGCCGTCGTTGCCCTTATAGCCGCTCTCGTCATCCTCATATCCCGTCTGCGCCGTTTATCCCGCGCGTAAGCGGTAGGGCAGATCCGTACGGATCGTAATTTTCTTGAAAAAGCATGGAAAGAGGCGACCTTTGAAGATCGTCTTTTTCATTGCTTTCTACAGCCTGCATATCGCGCACCCGACGATATTGCCGAGAAAGGCGGCGAAGAGCGCGACGGGTATGGCGTAGCGCAGGCGTTTGACTTCGGACTTCGAAAAGTATATCGCCGAAACGTAGAACACCGTTTCGCTCGAACCGTATATCACGGACGCGCACTGTCCGATGTATCCGTCCGTGCCGTATGTCTCGTAAATGTTTTCCAGCACGGACAGGCTGCCCGCGCCGGACAGCGGGCGGAGGAGCAGCAGTTCGGTCAGCTCGGGCGGTATGCCTACGGGCGACAATACGGGAGAAAGCACATGCGACAGCGCTTCCGCGGCTCCGGATACGCGGAACAGTTCGCACGCGACCATGACCGCTACGAGATAGGGGAGCACGCCCGCCATGAGTTCGAGCGCCGCGCCCGCTCCGCGCACGAATGCGGCGTATGCGTCCTTGTGCCGCACGAGAGCGAGCAGCAATACGCCGAGGAATATCGCGGGGACGATGTATACCGTCATGCGGCGCGCTTTGCCGCGCGGCGGGCGGAGACGGCTGCAAACAGTTTGGCGAGCAGTTTTACCGCGAGTATGCCGATCACGGTGCTCGTGACCGTCGCGGCTATGCAGGCGGGCAGGAATCCCGCGGGGTCCGCAGAACCGTGCGCGGCGCGTAAGGATACCACGGTGGACGGGAATATCTGCAAACTCGTCGCGGATATTACGGTGAGCATGATCATGTTCGTCGTGGCGACACCCGTGCGGGAAGAGTCGCGCTTCATCGTGCGCACGGCGTTTATCGCCATGGGCGTCGCGGCGTTGCCCAGCCCGAGCAGGTTCGCGCTTATATTCATCGATACGTACTTTTCGGTCTCGCGGCTCTCTCCGGGCATGAGCCGCCGCACGAGGGGGCGCAGGAGCCTCGCGAGCCTGTCCGCTATGCCCGTGCTCTCGAGCACTTCGAACAGCCCCAGCCATATCCCGTACAGCGCCACGAGGGTGAGCGCGAGCGACACCGCTCCGTTCGCGCCCGTTATCATGGCTTCGAGCACGGCGGCGGGGTCGCACAACAGCAGCGCGGCTATGGACAGAAGCATTATTATCAGCCAGATGATACTCATAATAACAAAATATGTTTGCGTTTTGCCGAATATTATTGTATAATCTATGCGAATGCGAAAACGCGGGCGCTCTTTTTGTCCGCGGCAGCGGGAAGAGGAGGAAACTATCATGCCCGAAAGACCCAAATTCTATATCACCACTCCCATATATTACGCGAGCGGCAATCTCCACATAGGTCACACTTACAGCACCGTGGTGTGCGACGCGATAGCGCGCTACAAGCGCATGCGCGGCTACGACGTGTTCTACCTTACGGGCACCGACGAGCACGGTCAGAAAGTACAGGACAAAGCCGCCGCGGAGGGCAAGACCCCGCGCGAGTTTGTGGACGAGCTCGTGGGCGGCATCAAAAAGCTGTGGCAGCTCATGGATATCTCTTACGACAAGTTCATCCGCACGACGGACGATTATCACGTAAAAGCCGTACAGAAGATATTCAAAAAGCTGTACGATAAGGGAGATATATACAAGTCCGTATATAAGGGCAAATATTGCAAAGCGTGCGAATCGTTCTGGACGGAAAGTCAGCTCGTGGACGGCTGCTGCCCCGATTGCGGCAGAGCGGTGGAGTATGCCGAGGAAGAGAGCTATTTCTTCCGCCTGAGCAAGTACGCGCCCCGTTTGCGCAAATTGCTTACGGAAACGGATTTTCTGCAGCCGGACAGCCGCGTCAACGAGATGGTCAACAACTTCATCGACAAGGGCTTGCAGGATCTCGCGGTGTCCCGTTCCACGTTCGATTGGGGCGTTCCCGTGCCCTTCGACGGCAAACACGTCATATATGTGTGGATAGACGCGCTTTCCAACTATATAACCGCGCTCGGTTACGGCTCGGAGGACGACAGCCTGTTCGAAAAATACTGGCCTGCTGACGTGCATGTCGTGGGTAAGGAGATCGTGCGTTTCCACTCCATAATATGGCCGGCTATCCTCATGGCGCTCGACCTGCCGCTGCCCAAACACGTTTTCGGCCACGGCTGGATCAAGTTCGGCGGGCAGAAGATGGGCAAGAGCACGGGCAACGTCGTCGATCCGTATATCCTTGCGGGTCGCTACGGCGTGGACGCGTTGCGTTATTTCCTGCTCGACGAGATGCCTTTCGGCTCGGACGGCGACTACTCGAGCGAATTGCTCGTGCGCAAGATAAACACCGATCTCGCCAACGATTACGGCAACCTCGTGCGCCGCACGCTGGCGATGAGCCGACAGTACTTCGGCGGTAAGGTGACGGACAAGGGCGAAGCCGCCGATATCGACAAGGAGTTCGAGAGCATGATAAACGGCGTGAGCGAGCTCGTGGACGGCGACATGAACACTTTCATAGTCAATAAGGCGCTGGAAGACATATTTGCGGTCATCCGCCGCGCGAACAAGTATATAGACGAGACCGCGCCCTGGAAGCTGGCGGCGGACGATAGCATGAAGCCGAGGCTGGAACGCGTGCTTTATGATCTTCTCGAAGCCATCCGCGTGAGCAGCACGCTGCTCCTGCCGTTCTTCCGCACGGGACCGACGAAGGCGCTCGCGGCGCTCGGCGTAGGCGTGCCCGAGGAGTTCGGAGATGTTCTCCGCTACGGTGCGGTGAAGTCTTACGAAACGACGGAGACCGAAGCCATATACCCGAGGCTGGATGTGAACAAAGAACTCAAAGAGCTTGCGGCGATCGCGGACAATGCGAAAAAGACCGCGCCCGCGGCAAAGAAAGAGGATAAGAAAATGGACGAAAAGGCACACATAACGATAGACGATCTCGCGAAGATAGATCTTCGCGTAGCCGAGGTCATAGCCTGCGAGCGCGTCGAGGGCAGCAAGAAGCTACTCAAAGAAACGCTTAAAGTGGGCGACGAAGTGCGCACCGTATGCTCGGGCATCGCGGCGTACTACACCCCCGAAGAAATGGTGGGCAAAAAGGTGATACTCGTCGCCAATCTGCCGCCCCGCAAGATGTGCGGAGTGGAGAGCAACGGTATGCTGCTCTGCGCCGAAAAGGACGGCAAAGTCGTGCTGCTCTCGCCCGAGAGCGATATAGGCAGCGGCGCGGAGGTGTGCTGATATGCGCGTAAGAACGAGATTCGCGCCTTCGCCGACGGGTTATCTTCACATAGGCGGCATGCGCACCGCGCTGTACGCGTATCTTTACGCCAAGCAGCACGGCGGCGATTTCATCCTGCGCCTCGAAGATACCGACCGCGAACGCCTGGTGGACGACGCCGCGAAAATAATATACGACTCCATGAAGGAAGCCGGGCTGTATTACGACGAAGGACCGGACGTCGGCGGGGCTTACGGACCTTACGTTCAGTCCGAGCGCCGCGACATCTACATGAAGTACGCGGACAAACTCATCGAGTCGGGCGACGCCTATTACTGCTTCTGCACCAAGGAGCGGCTGGAAGAGATGCACGCCGCGGGCGCGACCAAGTACGACAAGCACTGCCTTTCCGTACCTCTCGAAGAGGCGAAACGCCGTGTGGCGGCGGGCGAACCTTACGTCATCCGCCAGAACGTGCCCACGGAAGGGGAGTACACGTTCCGCGACCTCGTGTTCGGCGAAGTCACGGTGCCGTATGCCGACCTCGAGGACAACGTGCTCATCAAGAGCGACGGCTTGCCGACGTATAACTTCGCCAACGTCATAGACGACCACCTTATGGGCATAACGCACGTCATCCGCGGGGTGGAGTATCTTTCCTCAACGCCCAAGTACGATCTGCTTTACCGCGCGCTCGGCTGGGAGCCTCCCGCATACATGCACCTCCAGCCCATCATGCGCGACGCCCGTCACAAACTGAGCAAGCGTTACGGCGCGGCGAGCTATAAGGATTTCATAAACAAAGGGTACCTCAAAGAGGCGATAGTCAATTATATCGCGCTCCTCGGCTGGAGCCCCAAGGACAATACCGAGAAGTTCGATATGGACTACATGCTGAAAAATTTCTCGGTGGAAGGGCTGTCCAAGTCCCCCTCGATATTCGACGAAGCCAAACTTCGCTGGCTCAACGGCGAGTACATACGCGAGCTGTCCGACGACGAGTTCTTCGCTCACGCGAAACCTTTTATGGAACAGGTGGATTATCTCAAAGGTCTCGATCTGCGCTATCTCGCTTCGTTGCTGCATTCGCGCTGCCTTTCCTTTGCCGACGTCGGACCGTCCGAATGCTTTAAGGACATGCGTACCGAGGACGACCTTTCGGTCAACCTTACGGAGTTCCTCACGGCGTTCGACAGGCTCACACCCGATCTTTTCGTCCATGCCAAGAACAAGACGGATGCTGCCGTCGCGCGCGAAATGCTGCCCGACCTCATAACGCTTACCGAAGAGAAGTGGGACGAGCTCTATCCCGCGCTCGAATCCTACGCGGCGGAAAAGGGCGTAAAAAAAGGCGCGGTGCTCTGGGTATACCGCATTGCGATAACGGCTTCGCCCGTCACTCCGGGCGGTGCTACCGAAATGGCTGTGCTGCTGGGTAAGGAAGAAACTCTCCGTCGCCTGCATAAAGCGCTCGAACTGCTTTCCTCGAGCGCCTTCGGCGCTCTTCGGTGAGGCGCAAAGCTCGGCATCGCGCCTTTGCGCACCGCTACCGCTCGCTTCGCGTGCGCTTCGGACAGGCGCAAAGCTCGGCATCTTTTCGGACTATAAACGTAAATTTTGCCTCGCCGCCATAAGGCAGGCTTCGGCGACGTGCGGAGCGGTATGGAAGATACCCATACCGCTCCGTACAAAATTTACGCGTCTATCCTCGAAAATCTGCCGGCTTTGCTGCGAATTCCGTATTACATCTCCGTCGGTTTCATGCGAAAAAATTTTTCGGAATGGTGCGCGGCTCCGCAAGGAAGTGACGGCGTAAAAAAAAATAAGCGTATTTCGGAATGAAATACGCTTATTTTTATCCGTTTTTATCTGACGATCGTATAGTCGGATATTTCGCCCACCGTCATGTTGACGGCTTCGCCTTCGGTGTTCGTTTCGTAAGTGGCGAAGTACATCATCACGTTGGACGTCGTCATTCCGAAGTAGTTGAAATCCACATCCGAGTAATAAACGGTGGTGGAAGTGCCCATGTTCGTTTCGTTGCGGTAGAACACCGCGCGGTTGACGGGGAAGGAGTAGCCTTCTTCCGTTTCTTTCTTTTCCGCTTCGGCTGCGTCGTAGTAAGCCACGGCATCGCCCACATAATCGTTTATGAACGACGCGTCGTCCTTGCCGTACTTGTCGTAGGCGTAATTGTCCGAGGGGTCGTCCGCAACGTCCGTCGTTACGGCGGCGGCGATGGTGTGCACCGCTTCTTCGCCGTACACTCCGGTTTCCACGGCGCTGTGCACCGAATAGGTGGCGGATACGCCTTCTTTTATTCCCGACTGCGCGCGCTCGAGAAGGAACAGTTCTTCGTTGTCGTAGCTCGTTCCGATCTCGGTGACGCGGTCGGTCACGGTCGCCGTGCCGTCTTTGCTTTCGGAGTATACGTTCTCGCCCGCGAGGTAGTCCGCGAACGCCGAGTATCCGATACCGCTGGACGCCAGCTCAGCGTGCTTATACGAGAACACGGGCTGCATGTTGATATTGCGGATCATGACGACGCTTTCCATTCGGTCGGTCGCGCCTTTCCGGTCGGAGTTGTCCGCGTCGTCCGTGTAGGTGAGTTCGAACGTCGTGCGCAGTACGGTGTAAGCCGAAGGGGAAGAGGTGAGCTCGTTCACGCGACCGAGTATGCGCTCGGAGAAACCGGGCACTTCCTCGCTGAGCGCCCCGAGTCCCGACCAGTCGGCTATGCTGCGGTCGGCGACCTCTATCTCCGTAACGTAAGTGCCGCTTGCGAGCAGTTTGTCGGTATTCGCGGTAAAGCTGCCGTCCTCGTTCACGGTCGCGGCGTAGCGGTCAAGGTCGTAAGTCGTTTTTTCGTAATTGTATGGGTTACTCCACGGCTTGTCTCGCAGCAGCTCGCTGGAGACCGTCTCGCCGCCGCAGGATGGCATCAGCGTGCCGCAACCCGTAAACAGCATGACGGACGCCGCGAGAACGGCGGTCAGAGCTAAGATCTTTTTCATTTACAAATCTCCGCAGAAAATCAGTTTAGCCTATTGTACCACAAATAACTTGATTTGTCACCGAATTTCGGGTATTATGTCTGTATGAAAAAAAATTTTTTGTTCCCGTCGTTTTCCGCCGCGCTCTCCGCGGTCACGGACGATATATCGCGGCGCAGGATAGACCTTAAACGCCGCCACATAGTCATAGTGCCCGACCGCTGCACGCTGACCGCCGAGCGAGCGTTGTGCGCGCGTCTCGGAGGCGCGTTCGACGCGTACGTCACCACATGGAGCAGGCTGACGGGAACGGGGGGTGCCGGATATCTCCCGCGCAAAGGGAGCGTCATGCTCGTGCGCAAAATACTCGCCGACTGCCATGACAAACTAAAATGCTATTCGCGCAGCTGGCAGGCGAAGGGCTTCGCTTCGCGCATGTACGACGTTATCGGTCAGCTGTCCGTGTGCGGGCTGCGTCCCGAGGACATCGTGACGGACGACGGCGGCAAGTCGGAGGACATCGCCCTCGTATATTCCGAATATCTCAAAGCCACGGCGGGGGAGCTTACCGACGCGTCGGGGCGGATGGTCATGCTCGCGCGCACGCTGGAGGATACCGATCTCGTGCGCAACGCCGTGGTGTACGTCGCCTGTTTCGATTCGTATACCGCGCTGATGGAGCGCGTCCTTGCCGCGATAGAGAGCAAAGCCATAGAGCTGCGTATGTACGACGTCAGAGCGGGAGAACATAAGTTCGGCGACGTGGAGCTGTATACGTCGCCCTCCGCCGCGATCTCGGCAAAAGCCATAGCCGCGCGCATAGCCGCCGAGCACCGCAAAGGGCTGCGGTACGACGATATATGCGTGGTCACGGCAGCGCGCCGTCCCGACGAGCTCGTGCGCATATTCCGCGAGAACGGTATACCGTATTGCGCGCCCGAGAGCCTTACGCTCGCCGAGCACCGTCTCGGCGTGTTCCTGACGGACGTAATAGGCGCGAAAGCCCGCGGCTATCGACCGGACGACATACTCCGCCTTGCAAAGAACCCCTTCTCTGGCGTGGAAAAGGCGGACAGCGACGCGCTCGAACGCTTCGTGCGCCGCCGCGGGATAACGTATAAACTGTTTCTTTACCCCTTCGGCGAGGGCGAAGCGGGGGAGGAATACCGCGAGCGCGCGGAAGCGGGCAGGCAAAAGCTCGCTTCGCTCCTCGATATCATGGAGTTGCCGGGTACGCCGTTCGAGCGGCTGGAGCGCGTCATAGACTACGCCGAAAGCAATTATTCGCCCGAGCTGGCGGAAGCGGACGAGGGCAGGGCTTCTCCATTCGTCAAAGCGCGCGAGCTTGCCGCGCTTTGCGGCAGATTGCTCTCGGGCGTCCCCGACGGCATCGCTCTCGACTCCTTCTGCGAAGGCATGCGCGAGACGGAGCTGTCGGCGCGTCCCCGTCTGCGCGGTGCGGTGGAGATAGGCGGTGAAAACGACTTCCGCGCCCGCACGTTCAGGCGGGTGTTCGTCGCCGATTTCGACTCGGATACTCATCCCGCGGTCACTGCCGACGACGGGCTCATAAGCGACGCCGAGATACGCGGTCTGCGCGACCGCGGCGCATTGCTGTCGCCCACGACCGAAGAGGTCAACGCCCGCGCGGCGGACGAATTTTTCCTGTTGCTCTCGGGCGCGGAGCGCATAACGCTCGTGTATTCGGAAAAAGCGGGTGACGTGCTGGACGTCATAAAGCGCGGCGCGCGCTCGTTTACGGAGAGCGGCTACGAAAAGGAGCAAGCCGAACTCTGGCATGCTTCCGATCCCATGGCGCTTGCTCGTTACTGCCCGACGAAGAACATGATCGCCGAGCAGTATCTTCTCGCGCTATCTCGCATGGGGGAGAGTTACGACGAACCCGTATGGTTCCCTTACGCCGAGGCGCTGTCGTCGGGCGCCGCCGACCGCATACTGCGCGACCCCGCGTCCGTCGGAGCGGCTGCGGGCAGGCTCATGCTCGGTAAAACGACGAAGGTCACTCAGCTCGAGTCCTACTTCAAGTGCCCGAGGATGCACTTCTTCGAGCACGCGCTGAAGCTCAAAGCGCCCGAGGAAGCGGAGCTCACCGCGCTGGATATAGGTTCGGTGCTCCACCGCGTGGCGGAGAGGTATGTATCCGAAAAGCTCGGCGAAGAGCCGGAAGCCGCCGCCCGCCTACTTCTCGCCGAAGCTCTCGCCGAAACGGGCAAGAGCGACGCCGAGGTCAACCGCCGCATGACGCGCGTGCTCGTCGGCGAAGCGGAAGGGCTGTGCCGCGGCATACGCCGCCAGCTGGATGCGGGCTCGTTCGAGCCCGTCGCCACCGAGGCGGAGTTCGGCTTCGGCGGCAAGTACGGCGGGCTGCTCCTTAAAGCGGGAGACCGCGAAGTGCTGCTGCGCGGCAAGATAGACCGTATAGACACGTGCGGCGATCTCGTTCGCCTCATCGACTACAAAACGGGCAGCGTGTCCTGCAAGCTCGGCGAGGTCCGCATGGGGATCAAACTCCAGCTGCTGCTCTATCTCGCGGTCATGCGCGGCGAGGGGTACAGACCCGCGGGCGCGTTTTATCTCCCCACGCAGAACGACTTTTCCGCCGACAGCCCGTATATGCTCACGGGCTTCTGCGACAACGGGGAAGACGTGCTGGACGCCATGGATCCGGATATCCTCGGCTCCGGGAAGAGCGACGTGCTCGCCGTGAAACTCAGGCGCGACAGAAAGACCCGCTACGTATGCAACGGCGAGAGCGCGGACGAGCTCGGCAAACTGATAGACTACGCCTGCGCCGCGGCGGAGAAAGCGGCGGGCGAGATAGCGGAGGGCTATATCGCGCCCTCTCCCCGCGAGGGGACGTGCGTTTTCTGCGCGTATAAGGACTGCTGCGGCTACGGCGGCGGCAGCCGCAAGGACGTGACGACGGATCTGCGTTTCGACAAAGGGGATAAGTGATATATGGAATGGACGGAAGCACAAAAGAAAGTCATCATGCATGAGGGCGGCGATCTGCTCGTCAGCGCGAGCGCGGGAAGCGGCAAGACCACGGTCATGCTCGGCAGGGTACTTCGCCTCATCGACGAGGGGTACGACATCGGGCGCATGCTCATATCCACCTTTACCGTGAGCGCGGCGGACGACATGCGCGTCAAGCTTGCCCGCGCCCTCCGCGAAAAATACGCGGAAACGAAGGAGGAGAAATACCGCGTCGCGCTCGGCAAACTGCCCGGGGCGGATATATGCACGCTGCACAAGTGGTGCCAGAAGCTGATAAGAAAATATTTCTACGTCACGGGCGACGACCCCGCGTTCGATATAGCCGACGGGGCGGAGAGCGGGCTCTGGCTGACCGAGAGCATAGACCGCGCCTTTGCCGAGCAGGACGAGCAAAATACGGAAGAATACGCCGAAATATGCGAGTGTTATGTCAGGCATAGGAGCGAAAAACCGCTTAAAAACATAGTGCGCGATATGCTTTCCTTCTCTTCGGCGATGCGCGACGGGCGCGGCTGGCTCGTCCATGCCGCCGACGCGTACTCCTCTCCCGCCGCCTGCCGCGAGTATCTCGACGGGCTCACGGCTAAAAAGGTCGCCGCGGCGGAGCGCGCGATAACCGATTACGAGATGGCGGCGGCGGACGCGGGCATAGCGGACGAAGCGGCGTTTTACGTCGACGAGATGCGGGCTATCCTCGCGGGCGACGACCGCGGCTGGTCGCGCGCGACGCGCAAGGTGACTGCGGTAAAGGAGCTGCGCGACATAGCGAAGGCTCGCATAAACGCCGCGCTCGGGTTTATCGGACTTTTGGGGGACGCGTCCGACGAAGAGGCGGGCAGAGCGGCGAGGACGCTTTCTGCCATCGCTCTGCGCGCGCTGGACATTTACGAAAAGCGCAAGGAGGAAAAGGGCAAGTTCGACTTCACCGATCTCGAACGCCGCGCGCTGCGCATACTCGAGAGCGGCGAGGGCGATAAGGTGCGCGCCTCTCTCGACCGCGTGTTCATCGATGAATACCAGGACATCAATCCGTTGCAGGAGAGCATCATACGCCTGCTCGGTAAGGGCGATCTGTTCTTCGTGGGAGACGTCAAGCAGAGCATATACGCCTTCCGCAACTGCGATCCCGCGCTGTTCACCGAAAAGAAAAAGCGCCTCGCTTCGGGAGAGGGAGCTACGGTGGAACTCAGCCGCAATTACCGCAGCGCGGGCGGCATACTCTCTTTCTGCAACCTGCTGTTCTCCCGCGTGATGACGGAGGACTTCGGCATGATAGATTATCTTGCGGACGGCTCGTTCGCCGTGGACGGGGACGCGAATGACGGCAGCGTGGAGATATTCGCCTTCGACGACTCCGTCGAAAAACGTCCGCACGCCGATCTGTCCGAGGTGTATTCGGTAAAGAGCGACGTCCCGTCGTGCGAGGGCGAGAGCGAAGAAACCGCCGCCATAGTCCGCCGCATAGTCGGGCTGGTGCGCGACGAAGATCGTTCTTACGGCGATATCGCGGTGCTCGTGCGCCGCCGCGGCGTGGGCGAGGACAGGATAGCCGCCGACCTGCGCGCTCTCGGCGTGCCGGTGTCGTTGGGGACCGCCGCGGGAAGGACGGAAGGGCGGGCGGATAAGCTGCTCGTTTCCGTGCTGCGCCTTGCGGACAATTTTTACGACGACATATCACTTACAGCAGTCATGCTCTCTCCGATGGGCGGATTTACCGAGGACGAGCTCGCCGCGATACGCGCCGCGCACCCTGCGGAAAAGCATTTCTACGACTGTGTGCTGCTCGCAGGCGAAAGCGACGAAAAGGTGAAGGCGCTGCTGCGCAAAACGGAGCGCTACGCCCGCCTCGCGGGGGTGCTGCGCGTGGGCGAGCTCGCGGGGCGTATCACGAGCGAGAACGGGCTGTTCGCCGCGGCTCTCGCGGAAAAGGGCGGGGCGGCGGCTTCCGAATCGCTGGGCGCCCTCATGCGCACGGCGAGCGAGTTCGGCGGCAGTCTGTCCGAGTTCCTCGCCCGTCTGCCCGAAACGGAGAGCGATACGGCCGCCGTCCCTCAGCCTGGCAGCGTGCGCATCATGACGGTGCACGCCTCCAAAGGTCTGGAATTCCCCGTGGTCATACTTTGCGGGCTGGGGAGGCAGTACAACCTCGGCATGAAGCGCTCAGTCGCGGTCTGCGACGGCGAGTTCGGTTTGGGCATAGATTCGCGCTCGGCGGCGAGCGGCGTTTCGCTGCCGTCGCACCCCCTTCTCGCGGCGCGCGCCAAGGCGGAGAAAAAGGCGAGGGAGGAGGAGCTGCGCGTGCTGTACGTGGCGCTCACGCGGGCAAAGAGCAAGCTCGTTATCCCGCTGCCCGCGTCGTGCGTCGAAGGCGCCGTGCCCCCCGAGGAAGCAAACTGCTTTGCCGATCTCATCGCGCCCGCGGCGCGCGTGCACGGCATAAGTCCCGCACCCGAGGGCAGGACGGAGCTTGCGGAAAAGATATCCGCTCCGCCCGCGGACGGCGAGCTTCTCGCGCGGCTGGAAGCCGAGGTTACGGACGCTCCGGGACTTCCGCCCTCGGATATAAAGAAGTCCGTCACGGGACTGCTCGCCGAGATCTCGCCGAACGACGACGCCGCGCTCGGAGTAAAAACGCTCACGGGCGCTGAGTACGAGGGCGAAGGCGCGGGCGAAGCCATGCGCCGCGGCACGGCGTACCATGCGGCGCTCGAACAGGCGGACTTTTCTCTGCCCGCCGAAGAGCAGGCGGCGCGGCTGGCGGGCTGCGTGCCCGATTTCGGTCTCGTCGATCTCGGCAAGCTGGACGCCGCGATCTCCGCCGTGCGCGAAGAGACGGCGGGTTGCGTGACCTACCGCGAGCAGCCATTCATCTTCGCCTCCGACGAGCGGTTGGCGGGCGAGGAGAGCGGACTGCTCGTACAGGGAGTCATCGACCTTCTCGCGGTGCGCGGCGGAGAATGCGAGATAATTGACTACAAAACGGGCGGCATCAACGCCGCCCGCCGTGAAAAATACCTCCGCCAGCTCGGGATATACTCGATGGCGGCGGAAAAACTGCTGGGTCTTAAGGTAGTCCGCGCCCGTGCTTACCTTATAGACGAAAAACGGTTCATGGACTGACGCGCTTCAGGCAGCTCGCGGTGAGCCGCGCTATCGCGCCGCGGTCGCGCGCTTCGGCGATGACGCCTGCGGTCACGACGTCGCCCGCTTCCGCGATACGCGCACCCGACGTGTCCGTCACTTTCTCCGCCGGGCGCTTGCCGAGCAGGTAGGCGTAACGCCCGGGATATACGGGCTCGGGAGCCGCCGCGGGAATTTCCGTTACCGTACTTTTCGGCTGCGGCGTTTTCCTCGCGCGGGGGAGGCGCGTATGCGAACCGGGCGCGCGGAACACGATGAGTTCGCCGCTGCGGCTGAGTACGTCGCGGAGAGAGAAAGTCTCTTCGGGCGTACAGAGCGCGGTGACCGTCCAGCCGTCGGTGACGATATCCGTTATGCGCCCCAGCGGCTCGCCCGTTTCGGAAAACGCGGGGAGATTGACGGGGGACGGCGAAAACGCGGGCGCGGAGTCCGTCAGCGCGCTTTCACTCACGATCGTCACGGTATCCGCTCCGACGGATCGCACGCGGCGGATATCGAGGAATCTTCTGTCGCAGCCGTCGTCGCTCTCGGGAAACACCTCGGCGGCTTTGACGCGTTTGAGGTCGGACGAAAGGCGCACGCCGCATACGACGCCGCATATCTTCGCTCCCGCGAGAGAGAGCACCCGACTGCCGATCAGTTCGCTTATTCTCATAACAGCCTCCGCGTCTATGTTATGCCGCGAAAAAGCGGTTAATGCCAAACGCTTGACAAATTTTGTTTTTAACATTAAAATATACACACGAAAACATGATATAAGTTAAGGAGCTCTGTATGATAACCAAAGATATGACGATAGCACAGGTAATGGAAGAGCAGCCCGACTGCGCGCCCGTATTCATGGAATACGGCATGCACTGTCTCGGCTGCGCGATAGCTCACGGCGAGACGGTGGAGCAGGCTGCCGAAGTGCACGGCATCGACCTTGCCGCGCTGCTCGACGCGCTCAACTCGCTCGGAGAAAAGGCGTAAAGACGTGAAGATAGTCGTGGGGCTGGGAAACCCCGGGGATAAATACGCTTACACCTACCACAACGTCGGCTTCCTCGCGCTCGACATCATAGCGGACGACCTCGGCATAAACATAAAAGACGCCGAGTGCGACAGTCTTACGGGAGTGAAAAACATCGGAGGGGAGCGCGTGGTGCTCGCCAAACCGCAGACGTTCATGAATCTCAGCGGCAGAGCGGTAAAACAGCTGCTCGGGCGGTACAAGGCGTCTCCCGCCGATCTGCTCGTCGTTTACGACGACATCGACATAGAAAAAGGAAAGTTCCGTTTCCGCGAGCGCGGCAGCGCCGGCACGCATAACGGCATGCGCGATATCGTTTCCGCTCTCGGCAGCGGGGATTTCGCGCGTCTGAGGATAGGTACGGGCAAGGTGCCCGAAAATATACCGCTCGTCTCCTACGTCCTTATGAACATGACGGACGACGACCGCGCGCTCATAGGCGGCGCGGCGAAGGAGGCTGCGGCGAAGGCGGTCGAATGGCTGAGATCGAAGGATCGATAAGACCCAAAGGCAAGATATCCGAACTGCTCGGAGACGTGAGATCGGGAAAGAACGTCTCCGTTTTCGGCGTGGGAAAAAGTACGCGCTGGGCGCTGTTCACGCTGCTGGACAGAGCCGTTCTCGTCGAGCCCGATTACGTCACCGCGCGCGAGGCTTACGAGTTCGTGCGCGCGCTCACGGGCGAGGCGGTGTTCCTGCCCGCAGAGAGCGACAGCGTGGGCTTCGCGCTCGAGAGGATGGGCGACAACGATTTCGACCGCAGCGAGGCGATAGCTCGCATAGCCGCGGGAGCGAAACACGTCGTGACGTTCGTCGAAGCGGCGATGCAGCTGTACCCGAAAGCGGAAGATGTGCGTTCGCGCACGTTCGCGTTGCACGTCGGAGACTCCTGCGACCCCGAAACGCTGACGAGGAAGCTGCTCGGCGCGGGTTACCGCCGCGTGCCGCAGCTGGACGGCAAGGCGCAGTTCGCCGTGCGCGGGGACATCATAGACATCTCTCCGGTGGGAGAGGACGAATATTGCCGCGTCGTGCTCGATTTCGACGAGATAGGCGAGCTGCGCACGATAGATCCCGGCGAGCAGGTGACCTCGGGCAAGACGGACGAGGTGTTCGTTTCGCCCTTCGGCAGCTGCTATTATACGAAAGAAGAGGGCGACCGCGCTCTCGCGCAGGTGAAGAAAGAAGCGGCGAAGTTGTCGGCGGACGCCGCCGCGCATTTTTCCGCGCTCTTCGCGGAGCTGGAGAGCCGCACGGAAGCGTGCCGCCCCGACGTGCCGTTCATGAAGCCCTACCTCGGCTGCGTGCCTTTCGCGGGGTTCATGGAGGGGTATACTGCGGTCATAGGCAACGCCCGCACCTGCTACGACGCGGCGGAGATGCTGCGCAAAGAGCATGCGGGCAGGCTGGACGTGCTCATGCGTTCGGGGGACGCGTTGCCCGGCAGCGCCCGGCAAATAGCGAGCACGGAGAGCGCTTTCGCTTTCGGCGGTATGGTCGTGTTCCATACGGGACTGTCGGCAAATCGCTTCTGCCATACCGACGTGACGTTGGAGCTCACCGACGCCGTAGTGCCCAATTATTCGCGCGACTACGAGCTTCTCGCGGCGGACGTGCGCAATTGGCTGGACGGCGGTTACGAGGTGTTCCTGTTCGCGGGCAACGAGGATACAGCGGGCAAACTGAACGAATATCTCTCGTCCAAAGGCGTCGCGCCCGGCAAGAGGTACTCGAAGGGCGGTTGCGTCACGATAATAGACGGTATACTGCCGTCGGGATTCATCCTCCACGAGTGCCGCCAGGTATTCGTGGGCACGGGCTCGCTCATACCCAAATACCGCGCTCCCGCCCGGAAGCGCAGCCGCGACATCATGCCTTTGCCCGGCGTGGGCGAATACGTGGTGCACAACACCCACGGCGTGGGCAAGTGCCTCGCGATAGAGCGTCTGGATTTCAGCGGCGCGGCGCACGATTACGTTATAATCGGCTATGCGGAAGGAGATAAGCTGTACCTTCCCGTCGAGAATCTCGACAGCCTTTCGCGCTACTCTTACGCGGGCGCCGAACCGCGGCTCAACCGTCTCGGCGGCGGGCAGTTCGCGCGGCTCAAAGAGAAGGTCAAGAAGTCCATAAAGGAGATGAGTCTCGACCTCGTCCGCCTTTACGGCAAACGCGCCGCGGGCAAAGGTCACGTATACGCGCCCGAACCCGCGCTCATGGAGGATTTCATCGCCGCCTTCCCGCATATCGATACGGACGACCAGGCGGCTGCCACCGAGGATATACTCGGCGACCTTGCCAAAGGGCGCATAATGGACAGGCTGCTCTGCGGCGACGTGGGCTTCGGCAAGACGGAAGTGGCTCTCCGCGCGGCATACCGCGTGATAGCGGAGGGCAAACAGGTCGCGTTCTTATGCCCGACCACGCTGCTCGCTCTCCAGCATTACAAGACGGCGGTGCGCCGCATGGAGAGCTTCGGCGTGCGCGTCGCGATGCTCAGCCGCCTTTCGGGCGACGCGGGCGCGAAAAAGACGCTGGACGACCTCGCCGCGGGCAGGGTGGATCTCGTCTGCGGCACGCATAAGCTGCTCGGCAAGGGCGTGAAGTTCGCCGACCTCGGGCTGCTCATACTCGACGAGGAACAGCGCTTCGGCGTCGCGCAGAAGGAGCACCTCAAAGAGATGAGGGCGCAGGTGAACGTGCTCACGCTGTCCGCGACCCCCATACCGCGCACGCTGCACATGAGCCTTTCGGGCATACGCGACATATCCATGCTGCGCACTCCGCCCTTCGAACGGCTGCCCGTGCAGACCTTCGTCGCCGAATACAGCGACGGACTGCTCGCGGACGCTCTCATGCGCGAGTATTCGCGCGGCGGACAGTCCTTCGTGGTATTCAACCGCGTCGGCGGCATAGACTCCTTTGCCGAGCGCGTGAGCCGTGTGGTGCCCGAACTCAAACTCGGCGTCGTGCACGGGCGCATGAGTGCGGAGAACGCCGAGCGCGTTATAAGCGACTTTGCCGACGGCAAAACGGACGTGCTCATCGCGACCACGATAATAGAGAACGGTATCGATATACCGCGCGCCAATACTATGGTGGTGATAAATTCGGACACCTTCGGGCTCAGCCAGATGTACCAGCTGCGCGGGCGCATAGGGCGCAGCGACAGGCTCGCTTCGGCGTACTTCACTTACGATCCCGGTAAGCAGATGACCGAGATCGCCATGCAACGGCTGGACGCCATCATGCAGTGCAAGGAGCTCGGCAGCGGGTTCATGCTCGCCATGCGCGACCTCGAACTGCGCGGCGCGGGCAACGTGCTCGGGCGCGAGCAGCACGGGCACATGGAAGCGGTGGGCTACGACACTTACATGAAATTGCTGCGCGAGGTCATTGCCGAAAGCTCGGGCGGGGAGATAAAGGAGCGCAAGGAAGTCACGGTAAAGACGGAGTACAACGCCTATATCCCCGAAAAGTACGTCACCGACGAGGAGTGGCGGGTGCGGCAGTACGGCAACATCTCCCGCATAGACAGCATGACCGAACTGCGCCGCATGATAAACACGATGCGCGACATCTACGGCGCTCCGCCCGACGAGGTCGTCAACCTTCTCACGGTGGCGCTCGTCAAGAACCGCGCGGCGGATGTCGGCGCGGACGAAGTGACTCTCATGCGCGGCAGGAGCACCGTCGTGTTCCGCCTCGCAAAGGACGTGCCTCCCGAGTTCGTGGAGAGCGCCGAAAAGGCGGGCGGCGCGATGAAGATGGACGGTAAGATATCCGTGACCTTCCCGACGGGCAGCCGCCTCGTGAAATTCCTCTGCGATTACGGTACGGGCGTTAAATGAGAGGCGTAATTTTAATCTTACTTTGTGCGAGCCCCGGGCATAAATCGCTTGCATTTTGACTTTTCTTTTTGTATAATTGTTAAGACCATTTGTAAAATGCCGCGTGTATGCGCGGCGTTCGAGAGAATAAGTAAATGAAAAAGACCAAGATCAAAAAGTTTATAGCGCTCGCGCTCGCAGTCGTCATGATAGCGGCATTCTTCACCGGATGCGCGGTATTCGAGTACGACGAAGACGCGGACAGGGAACAGGCGATCGTCGAGATCGCTCCCATCGGCTACGATTACGAAGTGCCGGTGACCGTGGATTACGAGGACTCTTACGGCAACAAAGTCTATGAGATAGATACCGATCCTTCTTCCGAAAAGTACGGCGAAACGACGGATGAAGTCGTCTCCGCCGTGAAACGCGACCACAACGGCGATCCCATACATGTGCCGGCGACGAGCGAAAGCGGGGAAATCCTCTATGAAGAATACGTTACCGTGGAAGACGGCAAGAACAGAGACAACCACTTCATAGTGTACGAGAACAACCCCGACTATAAAGAAGAGGACGGCATCGGGCGCAAGTTCACCGCCACCGAATACCGTTTCGACGGCGTCGTGACGAGGAATGGCGGGGAGTATGCCCACTGGATAAACCTCGACGACGGTTCGAGCGCTTACGGTAAGGTATCGTTCGGCGAGAACGACGACCCCGCGACGGAAGAAGCGGATGACGCGTTCCCTACGGTCAAATACGTCAAGGTCGGCGATAATTTCGATACTTCCCGCGACCTTTGGGAATGGCACGAGCTTGTCATCGTTTACGAGACCGCTCATGCGGAGACCGAAGCGGAGACGTTCTATAAAGATACGGTCATCGATTATTTCGAAAGCTCGGGCTATTCTCTTTACAACGACAGCGGCTACACGATAGACAAGGTGTTCGACGAAGCCGTCAAACAGCTTTACACGAGATACCTCTCCCTTGCCGAAGCGGAAAAGGCGATAATGTCGGGCGACGTCGAGTGGGGAGTGCCTCAGCGCAACGAAGTGGAAAAGTCCGTTTACGACCAGATAGATACCGCTCTCGAGCAGCTTTATACCGAGATAGCCAATGAGTTCGGCGAGTCTTACCCGAGCATCAGCGAGGGTTCGGACGACGAAAGCGCCGATTACCCGACTCCTCCCGAGGAGGAACCGTCGGGCGAAGATCCGGACGACTTCGAGGTGTGGAACATCACCCTCGAGCCCGAGCGCTGCATAGGCAGCTCGACGGACGCTTCCGTCAATTCGCTCAGACGCGCGGGTCTGCGCCGCTTCGTGGACGTGGTAGAGGACTATGTGGACGGCGAGCGCGCGATATCCGCAGAGGACAGAGCGCGGTTCGAAGCCGATATAGCCGATATGCGCGATCGTATAAAGACGGCGGAAGGTACCGACAGGCTGTATGTGATACTCTCGTCTTACTCCGTCATCCGCTTCATGTACGCCGAATCGCAGGAGTATACGATAAAGACCGAAGGTCTGCGCGACGATCTCGTTTCGACCGTGACCGCGAGCGAAGCGAATGCCCGCGCGGCGTTCGAAGAGGAGCTTGCCCGTCAGAAGCGCGAGTATAAGGCGGATATAAGCACTTACTACTCCGAAGCTACGGGCGACACCACGATACTTTACTTCGCGGACGAAGAGATATTCTGGGTCAAGCACATCCTCATCCCGTTCTCCGAGGACCAGACAAAGGCTCTCGAAGCTTACAAAGCCGCGGGTCACAGCGACGCGGAAGTGGAGGATTACCGCAGGAGCCTCGGAATGAATGTCGAAGTGTACAAGCACGTAGACGGCAATGCGGATACGTCCAAGGCGTACACGATACAGCAGGCGTATGCGGATATAAGGGCGACGATGGTCGCGGCGTCGGGCAGCGCGAAGGAAGCCGCGCTCGCGTTCGACGAGCTTATATACACCTATAACACCGACGAAGGCATTTTCGACAACGAGATGGGTTACGCGGTAACGGCTACGCCCGAGGCGCTCGGCGGACAGGCGGAGTCTTACATGATCGAGTTCGCCCGCGAGTCCCGCGCTCTGTATAATGCTTACCGCAAGAACATGTCGCTTGACGAGTTTAAGAATTCCGACCTTACCGACGACTATACCGTGGATCCCGATTTCACGGCGCCTGCGGGCGAGGTGGAAGTGGGCAGCATATCCGTGCCCGTGCTCACCGATTACGGTTGGCACATCATGTTCCTGAACGTCGCTCCCAAGGCGGGCGAGGTCCGCGGCTACAACAGCTATCTGACCGCAGCCGAGATATCCACGGCAGGCGAGGCGTTCGTGGAAGACGTGACCACGCGCAGCGATAACTATTACAACAATTGGGTATCGTCGATGGCTAACGGCTATTACCGCGACGGCAGCACGATAACCGTTTACAAGAACAGGTTCGGTACTTATCTCGACGATTACGAAGAGTACTACGCAGCCCGAGCCGAGCAGGAGGCGGAGCAGGAAGCCGCTCAGGCGGAGCAGGAAGCTCAGCAGGAAGCCATGCAGAACGCGGCGAACGGAGCGGCGTAAAAAGATAATAAAGTCACACGGCTTTAACGGCGGGACGGCGATGCGCCGTCCCGCCTCGTTCATACGGAGAGGTTTTATGATACCCGGTAAACTCACGAGGTCGCTCGAGCCGTACACGGCGGGCGAGCAGCCCAAGGAAAAAACCATCAAGCTGAACACCAACGAGAACCCTTATCCGCCCTCGCCGGCGGTGGCGCGCGCGCTCGCGGAGTTCGATCCCGCGGCGTACCGCCTGTATCCCGATCCCACTGCGCTCGCTCTGCGCGAGGCGATAGCGGAGCGCGAGGGCGTAAAGCCCGAAAACGTGTTCGTGGGCAACGGTAGCGACGAGGTATTGTCTTTCGCGTTCGCGGCGTTCTTCGGCGGGGAGGATCTGCCCGTCGTGTTCGCGGATGTGACGTATTCGTTCTACCGTGTGTTCGGTTCGCTGTACGGAGTGCCTTACCGCGAGGTACCGCTCACCGCCGATATGCGTATGGATATCCCCGCCATGGCAGCGGCGGCTCCTTCCGCCTGCGGCGCGGTGTTCGCCGATCCCAATGCGCCCACGTCGATAGCCGAGAAGCGCGAAGATCTGCTTGCGCTCGTCGAGGCTTATGCGGGCAAGGCGGTGATAGCCGACGAAGCGTACGGGGATTTTTCGCGTATGCCGTCCCTCGTGCCGTATACCGCAAAGTACGATAACCTGCTCGTGGTCAAGACGTTTTCCAAGAGCCGCAGTCTTGCGGGGGCGCGCTGCGGTTATGCGATAGGCGACGAGCGCCTTATAAACGCGCTGCGCACGGTAAAGAACTGTTTCAACAGCTATCCCGTGAACGCGGTGACCGCCGTCGCCGCGAAAGCCGCGATAGAGGACGACGCTTACTTCCGTGAATGCGTTTCGCGTATCATCGACACACGCGCCCGTCTGACCGACGGTCTGCGCGCGCTCGGGTTCGTTCTGCCCGACAGCGACGCCAATTTCGTGTTCGCTTCGCACCCGCGTATGAGCGGGGAGGAGTTGCAGCGCGCTCTCCGCGCCCGCGGGATAGTCGTGCGCCGTTTCGACGCGCCCCGCACCCGCGACAGCCTGCGCGTCACCGTCGGCACCGACGCCGACACGTCCGTGCTTTTGGATTCATTGAAAGAGATAGTTAAGGAAAAAAACTTGCTTTGAAAAGGATGGAATGCACCTCCGAAAGTTTGTCCGACTTTCGGGGTGCATTTCACTTGTCATCGGGAATACCTTTCTTTTCCGAAGGAAGATCTTGCCGTGGCGGCGCGATCCCTGAAAACGGCGAGTCGGATGCCTTCGGCTATGCGGGAAGCGAGAGCGAACGGCAGAGCGAGACGTACTTTGCCGAGCGAGTCCGCGCCGAGGCGCCTGGAGGAAACGACGCCCACTATACCGATGTCGCCGACGGAAGGGAGCTCTTTGCCCACTGCGGCTGCGGGGCGCAGTCCGCGGGGCATGAACATGATTGAGCCTATCTCCGCGTCCGTACCGAGAGCGCTGTCCACGGCGATGACGAACGCGTCCGGATGGCGGCGGCGCAGCAGCCCGAAGCTCTCTTCTATATTGAGCGCGGTGACGGGCGAAGCCAGACCGCCGTATACCTTTATCCCGCTTTCTTCGAGCAGGTGCCCGACGAGCGGGCCTACGCAGTCGCCCGTGACGCGGTCGCTGCCTATGCAAAACACAACGGGCACGGCGCCGCGCGGCATCGCGCGCAGCAGCGCCGCCGCGATATCCTCGCTGCCGGGCGCTCTTAACTTTCCGCAAGAACGTATCATGACGATTATCATTGCCGATATCCGCGTTTTTAACCGCTCTCGGGGCACAAACGCCGCTTCGTCGAGCATATTTGTTATTGTCTGCGCATATCCGTCAAATCCCGCGCTCCTCCGTCATATATAATGACCGAGGAGTGTGAAATAAGCGTATGATATACGAAAAACGCCTGCTCGTGCTTACGGGCGAAGAAAGCGGCTGTCTTAAACTCGAACGAACGGATCGCGGGATCGACTGCCGCCTTACGGGCAATGTCCGCGGGCAGTGCGTGCTCGCGGTGCGCTCGGGCGCGAAGTTCGCCGCTTTCGGTCCTTTCGTCCCGGCACAGGCATACCTGTTCTCTCTGCCGCGGGACACCGATCTTTCTTCTCTCACGGCAGCCGTGGGCGACCTGCGCGGCAGCCTCGTGATGAGCGGGGGATTCAGACGCCCCATGCCCTGGCGAGGCAATCTCGAAGACGATCTCCGTCGCGCGTTGCGCGTCTGCGGCGTAGCGCCCGAGAAAGCGCCTCCCGCGCCTCCGGCTCGCGACGTCAACGACTACTTCCTGGATATCGTTCCGCAGGATTACGACGATACGAAGATCGCCGAAGTGGACTATTACAGTTCCAATATGACCTCTTCGCCCGTCGAACCGCCCGCACGCACCGATCCGCCGCCCGCGCAGCCCGTCCGTGACGAGCCTTCCGTTCGCTCCGCCCGCGGCGAGCCCGCCTGTGACGAGCCTTCCGTCCGTCCTGTCCGCAATGTATCGCCCGTGAGCGGCGAGCCTTTGCCGCCTCGGACGGACGCCGCCGCGACTCTCGCGCCCGAGACGGATCTTTCCTCTTCGCGGCCCGTTCCCGAGCTCGGTGCGGCTTCCTTTTACGACAGCGTTTCGGATAAGATAGACAAATTGTTTTCCCGCTGCGAGCGTTATCCCGCGCTGGAAAAACTCCTGCCCGGTTCCCGCTGGATAAAAGTGGATTACGACTCGGGCGGCAGGTACTATCTCGTCGGGCTCATCGGCGACCCCGTCCGCTACGTCTGTTACGGCGTTCCCGGCGACTACTCTCCCGAAGCGCCGCCCGAGCTTGCCGGTTACTGCCAATGGCTCGCGCTTGACGGGAACGACCCTGCGGGGAAGGGGTTTTGGGTTATGTATCAGGACGCTATGACTGGTAAAAGCATATTGTAATGCGTGGGGAAGGCGCATAGCGGGGTTGATACGCGTAAATAGCATCGGTCACATACTCCGCCTCACGCTACCGCTTGTTCGGCGACGGTAGTATGCTCCCTCGTTATTTCCGCGTCTGAACCCCACTCTGCGCCTTCCGCTGTTTCGGGGCAAGAGTAATGTTGAGCACCGTTCTCTGCCGTCCTCTGCTTCGGGGCTGTGATGAGGTGTTTGTCTGAACCCCACTCTACGCCTTCCGCTGTTTCGGGACTATGAGTAGGCTGCCCGCCTGAGTACCGTTCTCTGTCGTCCTCTGCTTCGGGGCTGTGATGAGGTGTTTGTCGACCCCCACTCTGAGCCTTTCGCCGTTTCGGAGCAAGAGTAATGTTGAGCGCCGTTCTCTGCCGACCTTGTTTTTGAACGTGTTGAATAAATATTGCCATGTCATCGGCGTGCTCGGCTCGGCAAGTCTGGCAAATGCTTTATTTTTTGTTAGGCGCGGGCTTGCGCCGAGGGTAAATCGCTTGACTTGAAAATCGGCGTTGTTGTATAATGAGTAATACTAAGGAGTATGCACTCGTACCCAATCGAGAGGGAAAGTATGAAAACGGTAGAACTCAATCGCGGCTGGCACCATATAAGCGAGAACGGCGACGACTATGTATCGCTTCCGTATGAATCGCAATGCTACGGTAAGATCTCGCTGGACATGATCCCCGAGATCGGTGCTGCGCACGCTTTTGCCGACATAGCGGGCGCGGAAGGCGTCATAGACGTATTCGTCGACGGCGAGTGCGCGGGTACGCTGCCCGGCGGTGTGCGCGAGCTTTGCGATCTCGGCGCGCTCAAAGGCGGCCGCACTTCGCTCCGCCTGGAGATGGAAGACGGCGGCGCGGTGCGCGGGGGAGTGACCGTACATTATACTCATGCGGATACTTATATCCGCCCGCACGGACTGTTCGTGCGCACCGATTCGATAGCGGACGGAAAAGCGCTGCTCACCGTCACGGCGGACGTGACGGGCACCGAGACCGAAAAGACTAAGCTCGTGCTCGAGCTCGTCATATACAATGCCCGCGGCAGGCGTTCGTGCCGCAAGACCAAGACGTTCGTCTACGCCGGCGGCGACAAGACGGTGACCGTTCCCGTAAAGATGCGCAGCGCGTATGCTTACGAGTCGGACAAGCCGTATCTTTACAAGATCTCGGCGGTGCTCCGCATGCAGGACGGCGACGTGCTCGACGAGAGCGAAACGTCTTTCGGCGTAAGAGTGCAGGGCGCGTTCGAGCCGGGCGGTATGATAGGCGCGACCGTGCCTCACGGCAGCGCGATACTCGGCGGCTCGAGTTATCCGGACGCGGAACGCCGTAAGCTCTCCGCTCTCCGCGACCTCGGTTATAACACGGTAAGATATATCGGTTGTCCTTCCGAAGCGGCGCTCGCCGCTGCCGACGAACTCGGGCTGAAGGTCATCATCGATATCTTCGATAATTGGACATACCCTCGCGAAGGCAGTCTTTCGCACATATCGTTCGCGTCATGCTGCGCACGCCGCGCGGCATACGCGGTGAGCGTCGTGCGCAATCACCCCTCCGTCGTCATGTACTCGGCGGGAAATAAGTGCGAAGAGTCGTACGGCAGGAGAGGCGCGGAGCTGGCGGAAGAGATATTCGCCGCCGTGCGCCTTGCCGATCCTTCGCGTCCCGTTGGTTGGGCGATAGGCAAACTCGTACCTACGGCGGGAGAGCTCACCGCTCACGGCGTCGGACTTGCCGAGATAGCCAAAGCGGGCGACGCCGAACTCATCGCCATGGGCGACAGGCTCGGTCTCCCCGAGGAAGCCGCCGAAGGCGTCGCGCGGATAGCGGACGTATTGCTTTGCTCGGGCGGCATATCCGCTCCCGAGGGCGTGCCCTATATGCGTATAGACACCCGTCCCGAAGACGCGTTCGACGCGATGCGCACTTCGGAAGACGATATGTCCATGCTCGGCGAACTTTCGCTTTCGGGCACCGACCGCGCTTTTCACTGCGTGACGGTAGCGGGAGATATAGACCATACGAGTCTGCCCCGTAACGCGGGATTGTATCGCTCCATGCTTGCGGGCGTGAGCGGTTCGTTCATGCTTGTCGGCGCGAGCGGCGCGGGGCTGTTCGAGGGCAGACAGTGCTGGAAGGGCTCGGACGGCGAAAAGCTTTCCGTCCGCGTGTTCACTCCGGGAGACGTCGTTGCTCTTTACCTCAACGGCTATCTCGTGGGGCGCAGGCTCGCGGGCAGGATAAACAAGCAGTACGCGACGTTTGAAGTAGAGTACGCGGGCGGCACGCTGGAAGCAGTCAGCTACCTGCGCGGCAGGGAATGCGACAGGGTGCGCCTCGTCACTCCCGGCGAGCCCAAAGGCATATCACTGCTCACGGGTTCCCGCCGCCTTAACGCGGGACAGGGACAGATAGGTTTCATCGACCTTTGGGTGACGGACGAGCGCGGCGATCTTTGCGCCGACTATTCGGGAGATATAGAGATATCCGCCGAAGGCGAGGGCGAGATCGTTGCCATGGGCAACGAGTACGGCCGCGACGCCGACGAGAACGTGGTCGGCGCGGTCGGGGGACATGCTCTCATCGCGGTACGCGGTCTTGCCGCCGGCAAGTTTACCGTAAAAGCCAAGGCGCGCGGTCTGCGCGGCGGCAGAGTGACGTTCACCGTAAAAGAATAACGTTCGCGTTCCCGCGTGACGGGCGCGCGTCGATATAAAAACAAAAGTTTCAAGTACAGGATAATTTCGGAGAGAAAGACAGAGAATGAGAAGAATCGCGAAAAAAGCGGCTGCCTTTGCGATAGCCGTAGCCGTACTTTTGTGCGGCGTGGGCGCAGCATTCACCGGCTGCTCGACGACCGACCCCGACGGCGGTCCGGTCAACACAAGCGGAGTCGTATATTCCAACGGCGGTACGGTCGTACAGTACGGCGACTATGTTTACTTCATCAACGGCATACCCGATTATACGGACGAGAACGGCACGAGCAACGTTGCCGGCAACGTGATCAAGGGCGGGCTTTACCGCACCGAGATCGATTGGCAGAGACGGGACAGCGTGAGCGAGGCGATGAATGACGAGCTTGAACGGCTCAAAGACGACGCGCGTTTCGCCGATCCCGACGACGAGTCGGATAAGGGCTTCGACGAAGTGGACTACGAAAAGACGGAAGCCCGCGCCACCACTCTCCGCGACGTGCTCGATTTCGAGCACGAGGTCAAGGATTATATCCAGCTGGGCGAGTACACGATAGGCAACGAGGACGGCAGCGAACTTCCGACATATACCGACGAGAACGGCAAGGTGCGCCAGAACTTCGTCCCCACCGCGGATAAGTCGGGCGAGTACGGAGTCGTGAGCGAGCGCGTCGTAGGCAAGAAGATAGGTACTTCGGGCTACGACGGCGGCTTCTGGATATACGACGGCATCGTCTATTTCGCGTCTCCTTCCGTAGATCGCGACACCGAGGGCAACGTGGAGTATACCAGACCTTCCTTCTGGGCTTACAATATAGCGTCCGGCTCGCTGAACGAGCTGTATTCGGCTACCGAGGACAGCGCTTCCGTGCCTTACGCTTTCTATAAAGAGGGAAATAACGTATATCTCGCCACGTTCGAGAATTATTACGCGAACGCCGACGACGAGGAAGCGGGCGATCTTACCGGCTACATCGTGGTCAACCGCATAAGCGGCACGAGAGTCGTCGAGACGTACGAGCTCGTCGAGGACGTGACCGCGGCATACTTCTTCGTGGCTGAAACGTACGATCCCGACAGCGACATACTGAGTGCGCACGACTTCATCTATTACACTCGCGACAATACCGAAAACGACCACGATCCCGACGGCACAACGCTCGAAATGGTGTATGCGGCGGCGAGACCCGGCGACGACACGGCGCGCTTTACGGTGACGTCCGCGGCGTCCGGTACGATAGGCGTCGAGGGTATCGAAGGCGAGGAGAGAGGCGCGAGCAGCGAAGGCGGTTATCTGTACTACACGATGACGGGCGCGAGCGGCACCACCCGCCTTGCGATAGACGACCTCGGTCATCAGATAAGCACGTTCGCGCAGGAGAGCGGCGACGAGCGCGCGACCATGATCGCGCCCGAGCTTAGGGATACCGTGCTTTGCGAGGATACCTCCGCTTACACCACGATACTTCCCGTGCCTCAGGACGAGTATAACATGAATGCTCCCGCGTTCATGGGCGAAAATTCCGACGGCATATTCCGCGTCACCGCAGACGGCAGAACGCAGGTATACAACGGTTCGATCACTCTCGTGGGTTATAACGACGGCAGGATATACTGCACGCTGGAATCGGCGCAAGAGGATACCGAAGAAGGCGAGGATACGGACGACAGCGAGAGCGAGACCGCTTCCGCATTCGTGTCCGCCTCCGCGTTCCAGGATTATAATAATCAGACGGCTACGATACTCAATTTCGGCGTCGTACCGACGACGACTCCGTTCTCGCTCGATTTCGTCGATCTCGATTTCCGCAAGGTGGAAGGTTCGACGGCGGATACCGTGGAGACCTACGTATCTTACTTCGCCACCTACGGCGGCTCGATGACCGACTACATGTACCTCAACAAGGTGAGCGGCAGGTGGGAGAGCGCGAGCACGTCTAACCTTAAAGTGGGTGAGGTGATATACTCCGAGAAACCCGCGATCACGTGCTACGACCATAACTGCCTCAACTTCCTGCACGACCACTCGTCCTGGGACGACTATACTCCCGACGAGGAAGAGGGCACGACGGGCGAAGACGGCATGGTCATGTAAAAATGCGCGGCGGGCGGGAAAAGCGCTTAAAATCGCTTGACAAGCGCGCCGCAATGTAATAAAATAAACAAGATTGCAATAATTTGCGTAAAACCGACATGCCCCGTCGGTTTTATGCGGCTTATGCGGCGGCGTAGCGTGAAATGCGCCGACCGCGCAACGAGGAAAAAATGGCAGAGAACAAAACGACTGTAAAGGCGGCTCGTCCGGGCAGAACGATAACGGCTACCCTCGATCCCGCCAAGAAGGATTCTCCCGCTTACGTGGAGAAGAAGTGGTACGTCGCCGACGGCGAAGGCATGCCTCTCGGCAGACTTGCGAGCCAGGTGGCTGCGGTGCTCCGCGGCAAGAACAAGCCGCTGTTCACCCCCAACATGGATTGCGGCGACTACGTCATCGTCATCAACAGCGACAAGGTCGTGCTCACGGGCAAGAAGCTTGAGCAGAAGATGAAGAGGACGCACTCCGGCTACATGGGCGGTCTCAAAGAGAAGAGCTACAAGATGTATATGGCCGAGTCTTCGGACAAAGCCGTGTACGACGCGGTCAAGGGAATGCTCCCCAAGAATTCTCTCGGCAGACAGATGCTCAAGAAACTGCGCGTTTATAAGGACGCGTCGCACGGTCACGAGGCACAGAAGCCCGAGATCCTTCCGCTCGTTAAATAAGGAGATCCCCGATGGCTACGAAAAACGTTAAGAAAAAGTTACAGTTCTGGGGAACGGGCCGCCGCAAGAAGGCTGTCGCCCGCGTGCGTATCATGCCCGGCAGCGGCGTGGTGCAGATCAACAAGCGTTCGCTCGACGACTATTTCGGTCTGGAGACGCTCAAGCTGATAGTCAATCAGCCCATCGTCCTTACCGAGTCCGTCGGCAAGCTGGATATATTCGTCAATGTCCGCGGCGGCGGCGCTACCGGTCAGGCGGGAGCTATCCGTCACGGTATCGCGCGTGCGCTCGTGGAGCTCGACGAAGCCAATAAGCCCGCGCTCAAGAAAGCGGGATTCCTTACCCGCGACCCGAGAATGAAGGAGAGAAAGAAGTACGGTCTCAAGAAAGCCCGTAAAGCTCCTCAGTTCTCCAAGAGATAACGGAATACTCGAAAAGGTCTTGCCGATCGCGGCAAGACCTTTTACCTTGCGCGGCGTTTTACCGCCGAACAAAATTACATTAAATTTTGTTCGGCTGACGCCGCGCTTCGGACAGACGAAACTTTACCTTGCGCGGCGCTTCACCGTAAAATACGAGAAAATATTTTTGCTTTCCCGTATTTTACTGACGCCGCGCTTCGGTATAGACGAAAACGCTGCCGTCTTTTTGGTCTATAACTGCGTTCTCGGGTCGCCGCAAGGAATCTTAGCGGCGACCGCTTCCGCTACCGCACGCTCCTTTTTCCTTGCGCACCGCTATCGCTCGGCTCCCGCCGTGCGCTTCGGTATAGACGAAAACGCTGCCGTCTTTTTAGTATATAACTGCGTTCTCGGGTCGCCGCAAGGAACCTTAGCGGCGACCGCTTACCGCTTCGCTCGCTCCGAGGAACGCAGTTCTATCCTCAAAAATACGGCGCATTTTCTGCGAATTCTGCGGTTGTTACTCCGTCAATTTCCCGCAAAAAGAGGACGCGCACGTCAAACGACGTCGCGCGGGATATTTAATTTAAGCTCCTGCACGCACACGCAGCTTGCAGCAGAATTCGCAGCTTTAGCCGCGAGATTTTCGGATGATAAGACGCGTTTTTCGGAGCGTGCGTAGCGGTAAGCGGTCGCGGCAAGGTGACCCTGCCGCGACCTGAAAACGCGGTCCTCGAGGACGGCAACCGGCCGACTTCCGATTGAAAACGCTTGCTTCGTACCGCACAGCTCGGTCAGCCGCGGTGCTAACCGCCCGAAAAGCCGCGCTTTTCGCGTCTGAAATGACGAAAAATATTTCAAACGAATTTCAAAAAGAAATCCGTTTGAAAACTTTTCGGAATAAAGGCTTTGCGCCAAACCGAAGCGCACGCTTCGCCGTGCGCAAGGTATATCTAATAAAAGCGCGGGGAGTTCCGCATACTGTATGCGTGAAGAAGTTTTTGAGTTCGGCTGTGTTTCTGGCTGTCGCGGGGGTGGCGGCAAAGCTCATAGGCGCGCTGCATAAACTGCCGCTCATGGGGGTGCTCGGCGCGGAGGGGACGGGACTTTATCAGCTGGTTTTCCCGATGTACGCCGTAGTGATAGCGGTGGCGAGCGGCGGGATAACTCAGGCGGTGAGCCGTGCGGCGGCGAGGGAGGGCGGCGACGGCAGGACGTCGCTCAAAGCGGGGATCGCGCTGACTGCCGTATCCGGCTGCGCGGGCAGTCTGTTTCTCGCTCTTGCGGGCGGTATGCTCGCTCGGGCGCAAGGCAATGCGGACGCCGCCTCGGCGTATCTCGCGCTTGCTCCCGCGGTCGCTCCCGCGTGTATCGCGGCGGCGCTGCACGGATGGTGGCAGGGCAGGCGCAATATGTTCCCTACGGCGGCGAGCAGGCTGGTCGAGCAGACGGTCAAGCTGTTCGTCGGGCTGGCTCTCGCGCACGCTCTCATGCCGTCGGGAGTGGAAAAAGCGGTCGCGGGAGCTGTGCTCGGAGTGACGGCGGGTGAGCTTGCCGCGGCGGCGTCGCTCGCGGCGGGCACGGTTTTTGCCGTCCGCGGGAAAAAGAGCCGCGCGCCGCTCCGCCCCATGCTGCGCGCGGTGGGTACGGACGCGCTCCCGGGCGCGTTTTCCTCCGCCGTCATGCCGCTCCTGCAGTTGGCGGACAGCCTTCTCATAGTCAATATCCTCGTCGGCTGCGGGCTCGAGCCGTCGCAGGCTACCGCGCTGTACGGCGTCGCTACGGCTCCCGTGGGCGCGATAGCGAGCCTGCCGCCCGTATTTACGATGGCGGGAGCTTCGGCGCTCCTGCCGCTGCTCTGCGCCTCGGAGGACGACGCCGAACGCAAGCGGGCGACGGGGAACGCTCTGTCTGCCGCCGTCCTCGCGGGCGGCGCGGGCGGGGCGCTGATGTATGTGTTCCCGTCGGAGATACTTTCCGTTATATACCCGTCCGCAACGGGCGCGGCGATATCCGCTGCGGCGGACGTGCTGCGGCTTTCCGCTCCGGGCGTGCTTCACCTGTGCCTGATACAGACGATAACCGCGGTATTGCAAGCCAAAGGGAGGTCGTTCGTGCCCGCGCTCGTGCTCCTCGGCGCGGGTGCGGTCAGGATCGCGCTCACCGTCGCCTTGGTCCCGCACATGGGCGTGGCGGGCAGCGCCGCCGCGACGAGCGCGGGATATGCTCTCGCGCTGGCTGCTGACGCTTTTGCGGCAAGAAAGGAGCTTGCGGGCAGCCTGAACGCCGCCGACGTTTTCAAGACTGCCGCGGCGATAGCCGCGGGCAGCGGAGCGGGCATGCTCGCTCTCGGGCTTCTTCACGGCAGCGGGATATTTGCGGCGGCGGTAGGGAGCGGAGTATTCGCTCTCGTCGCGCTGCTCGTCATCGTGGCGTCGGACGCCTTTTCCGTGAACGCGTTTTTGCTGCGCAAATTAAAGGAAATAAAATTATTTTCTTCGCGTTCCGCCAAAAAATCCAAAAAGTATTGACAAATCGGACATATTAAACTATAATCATAGTTGATATGTTTCTATATGACTTCGATACATTCGGTATCATATATACCGCTGCGGTCGCGGCTCTCATCGTCCTGCTCATTATCCCGACGGTCGTTTTTTGCGTGCGCAAGGCGCCGACGGGCGGGGCGACGAAAGCGTTCCGTGCGCTGGATATAGTGCTGCTCGTACTTCTCGTTGCGGCATGGGCGGTATATGTGCTCGCGCGGCTGACGGTATTCGGACTGCATATTTCCGCGTCGGGCGGCGACGCGGCGTTCACGCTGGACGGCGAAACGCTTTTCGCACTGCCCGGCTGCGCGACGCTGACGGACGTAGCCGCCAGCGTGCTCGGTACGCTGCTCCTCGGTGTGCTCACGTTTTTGTGCGTGCTCGCGCTCGTCCTGTCGTTCGCTCGCAGGCATAAAGAAGCCGCGGTCGTGGTCGTATCTTCCGGATCGGCGGAAATGCCTCCCGTGAGCGTCATCGCCGAAGAGATAGTTCCCGCGCCCGCCGCTGACGGTCCCGTCGTCCGGGCGTCGGTCACGGAAGAAGCCGCGGAGTCCGTTGCCGAAGAACAAGCCGCGGAGCCGGTCATCGAAACACCGGTCGCGGAAGAAACTGCGGAGCCCGTTACGGAAATTCCGACGACCGTACCCGTTACGGAAGAACAAGTCGCGGAGCCGACCGTAGAAGATCAGCCCGCGGAGCCGGTCATCGAAACTCCGGTCGAGGAGGAACAAGCCGCGGAGGTTGCCGCGGAGCCGCAGTCGGAGATCGCCGGACCTGCTCCCGTGCGGGCAAAGACGGAGCCGACCGCTCCGCCGCGCCCGGCAGCCGAGGAGGGACGCGTCGTGACTGAATACTCGGACAGGGCGAGAGGGACTTCGGACAAGAGATATTCCTCGTCGCTGCAGATGCCGGGAGGGCGCAAAGCCCCCGTGCGTCCGCCGCTCACGAGGCCGCAGGACGAGCGTGCCGAAAGGGAAGCGCGTCTGCGCGGAGAAGAGGGGGCGCGTCCGCTGCCCGTTACGCGCAAGCTCGTGATCACGAACAGGATGAACGTCGTGAACATGTACAACGAGTATCTCAAAGAAAAACGCGGACAGGAAAAGGGAAAAACATTTTCGCCGGAAACGGATGATAAAAAATAAACCATAAGGTGGGAAAGGAAAGGTCATGTATCAGATAGGGATCGATATCGGTGGAACGAGCGTCAAAGCGGGTCTTGTCAAAGAGGGCAGGATACTCTCGTGGAAATCCGTGGAAACGGACGTGGACGCGGGCGCGGACAAAGTCATCGCGGACATAGCGGGGCTCGTCAACGCGCTCAAAGACGACGCGGGCGACAAGGTCATAACGGGCGTAGGCATAGGCTGCCCGGGAGCCGTCAATTCGTGCTCGGGAGTGGTAGACCAGGCGTATAACCTCAAGTGGGAGTACGTTCCTCTCGGAGAAAAGATGCAGCGTCTTACGGGGTACCCGACGCGCGTCTGCAATGACGCGAACGCCGCGGCGCTCGGCGAGGCGAAGTACGGCGCGGGCAAGACGTACAAGAGCAGCGTGTTCATCACGATAGGTACGGGCATAGGCAGCGGCATCATAATCGACGGGCGTCTGTTCGAGGGCAACCAGTCCAAGGGCGCGGAGATAGGTCACGTCGTTATCAAGTCGGGCGGCGAGCCCTGCACCTGCGGGCGCCGCGGATGCTTCGAGGCGTACTCTTCCGCGACCGCGCTCATACGAGACACCAAGCGCGCGATGCTGAAAAACAAGACGAGCAAGCTGTGGGAAGTCTGCCCGGATATAGACAACGTCAGCGGCAAGACGGTGTTCGACGCCATGCTCATGGACGACAGAGCCGCCAAGCGCGTGTTCAAGAACTACATAACGATGCTGGGCGAAGGGCTCGTGAACATAGTCAATGCTCTCCGTCCCGAGGCTATCATCCTCGGCGGCGGCGTATGCGCTCAGGGCGATGTGCTCCTCACGCCTCTCAAAAAATACGTGGCGCAGTACGCTTTCGGCGAAGGTCCTCACGTCGGCATCCACACCGCGACGCTCAAAAACGACGCGGGCATCATAGGAGCCGCCGCGCTCGTCGCCTGGGCGGATAATTGAATAACGACCTGAAAGAGGCGTGCGGAGAGCACGCCTCTTTTTAGTATCCGTTGCGGGCGAAAGACGCTTTATCGCCGTTAATACATTTCGTGCCTTAAAAACGACATCTCGTGCATAAATGTGGACGGCGGTCCGTCGATATGCTATAATTGAAGATATTCGGAAAGGACGGGCAAAATGAAAATCAAGATAGCTGTGGTGGACGACGAAAAAGAGAGCGCAGATACCCTTGTCGGTTTTCTCGGAAAATATTTTTCGGCGATAGGAGAGGAATACGAAACGGTCGTTTATACGGACGGTATGGATCTCGTATCCGCATATAAGCCGTACGATCTGATATTCATGGATATACGGATGAAAGGCTTGAACGGGATGGACGCCGCGCATACCGTTCGCGGCATGGATAAAGAAGTCGCCATCGTGTTCGTGACCAATATGAAACAGCTGGCGATAAAAGGGTACGACGTGGGCGCGCTCGATTTTATCGTAAAACCCATAGATTACGCGAATTTCGAGATGAAGATGCGCCGCGTTATGAACGAGCTGCGCCGCCGCAAAGACGTCCGCATAATGGTGTCGCAATACAATATGGGCGCGGTACTGAGTTCTTCGGAGATATATTACATAGCTTCATGAGCATAGAGAAAGCCATCCTTGCGGGCGGCACGACTCTCCTTTACGGCTGGGGCACCAAACAGCTCGAAACGCTCAGCGCTTCCGCTTCCGGTCAGCTCCTTATGCGCGAAGCGTGCCATCGCTATCTCTATACCGTAGGCAACAGCTATGCCGTCGGTTATGAGTACGAGATGCCGTTCTGGCGCAAGCTCGCCATCGGTCTGTCCGTCGCGGCTTATGTGATATTCGCGGCAGGCGTCGCCGCGGGCGTGGTCATATTGCTGAAGCGCGGCAAGTCCGAATAAAGTACGCGCATGCGTGAAAACAAAGGAGATCGCTCGCTTGCGGGCGGTCTCCTTTGCCGTATGTTATTTGCGTGAAGCTCCGTCTGTCGTCCGTCACGCTCACCCCGCGAGTTCGTCCAGCCGGATGAAGGCGTCGCGGTATATATCGACGAGCTTTTCGAAGTCGGCGAGGGGATAACATTCGTCGGTCTCGTGCATGTGCGTTTCTCTGCCCGGGAACACCGCGCCGAAAGCGACGCAGCCGGGCAGTTCCTTGGCGTATGTGCCGCCGCCGATATGCAGCGGGCGGGAAGAATAGTCGCCCGTATGTTCGCGGTAGACGTCCATCAGCGTGCGCACGAGAGGGCTGTCCTCGTCCGCGATGAGCGCTTTTGCGGCGTGTAAGACACGGATATCCGTGCCGCGGGGGAACGCTTTACCGAGCGCTTTTACGGCGTCGCCTGCCGTGTACATCGCGGGCAGGCGGAGGTCGAGAGTAAGCGTTATGCGGCGATCCGAACAGCTTATCATGCCGACGTTGAGAGTGGTCTTTCCGCTTTCGTCCTCGCCGCCCAGACCGAGGCGGGCGGGAGAAGAGAGGTCGCGGAAGAGTTCCGCGGCGGCGCGCAGTCCTTCGTCGCGCGGCAGCAGCTCCGCAAGGCGGGGGAGCAGTTTGGTTATCGCGTTATCGCCTTTTTCGGGCGCGGAGCCGTGCGCGGATACGCCGCGTGCGGTGATGCGGAGCATACCGTCCGCCTCCGGGATATCCTTCGCTCGTTTTGCTGCGGGGGAACCTGCGCGGATCGCCGCCAGGCAGAAGTCGGGGACTATGTTGGGACGCGTTCCGCCCGAAAGTTCCGCGAGGCTTACCGCCGTTTCGTCGCTTTCGGGAAGTGTTACCGCTATGTGCGCGATGCCTTTTTCGCTGGCGGTGACGGGGAAGTCGGAATCGGGCGTGAATGACAGCGCGGGTATCTCGCAGCCGGACGACACATAATGCTTTATACATGCCGAGCCTTCCTCTTCGTTGCACCCCGTTATGAGCCGCACGCGCCCGCGCAGCATGCGCTTTTCCTCCGCAAGGCGCGCGAGCGCGTACAGACAGGCGACGAGCGGACCTTTATCGTCGCTCACGCCCCGTCCGTACATCATACCGCCGCGCACGTCGAGGGTAAAAGGCGGGCTTGTCCAGCCGTCGGACGCGGGCACGACGTCGAGGTGGGCGAGCGCTCCCGCGGTGAGCTTTCCTTCGCCGTACTCCGCCCAGCCCGCATAGCCGCCGCATTCGCCCGTTTTCAGTCCGAGCTCCTTTGCCCGGGAAAGGAATATGTCGAGCGCGCGCCTGTTTTCCCTGCCGAAGGGGGCGTTTTCTTCCGCTGCCGACGCTACCGACGGCACCTCTACGAGCGCCGCCAGATCTTTTATCATGTCTTTTGTATCGTCGTTCATGCTTTTATTATATTTTATGTACAAACTTATGTCAAGATTATTCACGAAAACTATTGACATTGAGGTTACCTGCGTGTATAATATGCGGTATGAATGCAGTATGCTTAACGGGTAACCGCCCGCATAAACTTCCGTTCAGAGAAGGCAGCCGCGAGTACGACCTTCTCAAAGAGCGCATGCGAAGCGCCGTCACGGAACTTATAGGCGAAGGCTATACGCATTTCATCACGGGGATGGCTCTCGGGTCGGATATATGGTTCGCCGAAACGGTCATAGACCTGAAAGACGTGTATCCCGGTATCACGCTGGAAGCCGCCGTGCCTTATGCGGGTCAGCGCGACAGCCTTGCGGCTGCGGACAGGTTCCGTTACGACGCGGTTCTCGCAAAATGCGATAAGGTGAGCGTGCTCGGCACCGAGTATACGAAATACTGCATGAACAGGCGCAACAGATACATGGTGGATAATTCGGACGTCGTTCTCGTCGTGCTTTATGCCGAGACGGGCGGCACCGCGAGCACCGTGGCTTACGCCCGCAAAAAGGGCAGGCGTATCGTCGATCTTTCGGCTAAGTAAAACGCCGAACGCCGCGGGGCGCGGGCGAATAATAATATAGTAAATAATTCGGGGGAAACGATCCGACCGAGATCAGGAGATAAGTCACTTATGGAGAAAAAAACGTATATACTCTGCCCGAGGTGCGAACTCAATTACATGGATTCCCGGGAAAAGTATTGCGACGTATGCAAAGCCGAGCTGGGTATAGGCGAGGCTAACTTCCTTCTTCCCGACGAAGAGGACGAATCCGAAGGCAAGCTCTGCCCTATATGTCACACCAACTACTGCGAAGAGGGTGAGGACATGTGCATCGAATGCAAAAAGGAGATGGCAGCCAAAAAGGACGAGGACGAGACGGACACCTGGAACGACGACGAGGAAGTCGCCGCCGAGATGGATAACGACCTCGACGACATGCCCATCGGCGACCTCGACGAAGAAGAGGAAGAGGAGGAAGAACAGGTCGAAGAGTACACCGACGATCCCGACGACTTCGACGACCACGTCTCTCTCGACGATCTTCCCGACGACGATGAGGAAGAGGAAGAACCCGACGAAGAGTGGGAGGACGATAAGTCCGAATAACGCCGTCGGAAATACGATATGACTTTATGCGGCATTGTCCGCTCACGCCCGGAGGAGCTCCTTCGGGCACTTTTCTTTTCATAAATCCCGCTTTCGCGGCATACGTTATAAGCAGTAATAACAGGAGGGCACAGGTCAATGACGGAAACTTTGAGCGCGGGGTATACGGAAAAAGCCGCGGTCATGCAGACGGTGGCGCGCATGAACGTCAGGTGCGAAGGCGCGTCGGGAGTGCTTGCGGTGAACGCGGCGGCTTCCGTGCGCGTGAGCGAAGTCATAAGCGGGGAGGTCCGCCTTGCCGGCAGGGAGTATGCCGAGGTCACCGTAGCCGCCGAGGACGGCGTAAGAAAAGCGAGCGGCACCGCGGAGATATCCGACCGCGCGGAGATACCCGGTATAACGCCGGACGTGCGCGCTTTCGCGCTCTGCCGAGTGACGGATACGGATATAGTGTCGGTGGGCGGCGGCAACATAACTCTCGCTTCGGTGATAGAGATCACGGTGATGGTAGAACGCGCCGCCGTGCTGCCGCCTTCGCCAGAGCCCGAGGACGGGATATTCACGGACAGCGAGAGCATTCGCTTTTCGCGCCTGACCGCGAGGGTGACGGGCAGAGCGGAGAGCGGGGAGAGCGAACGGCTGAATATCGTCGAAGTGCTGTGCTGCAACGCAGGGCTCGCTCCGGAGGCTCCCGAGACGGCTCTGGACGCGATATACGCTTCCGGCAGGTTCATCCTCGACGGCGTTGGAAAGACCGCGGAAGGGCTGCTGACGCCTTTTACGGTCGAACTGCCGTATAACGCCGAGATCGCGGCGGAGGGCGTGCGGCGCGGCGACAGGGCGTTCATGCGCACGGGTCCCGTTACCGTGACGGAAAATTACGGCGAGAACGGATTGACGCTGCGCGCGGGCGCGGAGCTGGATCTCGACGTTTACTGCGAGGTGAGCGCGGGTATAGTGACGGATGCTTTCTCGCCCGTAAAGGAGCTTGAGCTCGGGCGGGCCGAGGTGTGCGGCGCGCTTGCGGGCGATCCCGTAACGTTCGAGGAAAAGGCGGAAGGCTCCGCGATACTCGCGGAGGGGGACAACGCGGATAAGATCACCGCCGTGTGCGGTTTCCGCGCCACCGCGCTTTCCGCGTATGCGGAAAACGGCAAAGTCGTGCTCGAAGGCGCGGCGGGCGGCTGGGTGATATATTCGGATGCGGAAGCAGGCAGGAGAAGCTCCGTGAACGCCGAACTGCCTTTCCGTTTCGTTACCGACATCGACGCGGAAGACGGCTGCGAGCCGCAGGCGGACGTGCGTGTATGCTCGGTGTCCGCCCGTCCCGCGCGGCGCGGCGAGATATCTCTCGTATGTGCTCTCTCATTCACGGTGATGCCGGTCGCGCGCGTGTGCGTCCGTCCGGTCACGGGGGTAAGCGTGAGCGGAGAGAAAGAGGACAGAACGGGCACGCTCTCCATGCACTGCGCCTCGGAAGGCGAAACGCTGTGGGAGTGCGCCAAAGCGCTGTCCGTCCCGCCCGACGCCGTTCTCGCGCAGAACCCCGAGCTTTCCTTTCCGCTTTCCAAAGGGGATAAGGTGTTCGTGTTCCGTTCCCGTATATCCCGCGCGCCGTGAGCGCGCGGGTATTCGCTTGCCTAAATGAGCGCGCCGTGTTATAATCTTTCCATGAGAGTAAAGGCTAACGGTAAACTCAATCTTGCGCTTTTCGTGACGGGGTCGCGCGGCGGACTGCATACGCTGGACGGGGTCATGCACTCCGTCGACCTCGGCGACGAGCTGGAAATAACCGAAAGCGCAGAAGTGCGGGTAACGATGCGCGGCGCGGAGTGCGACGAAAAGAAAAACACCGCTTACCGTGCGGCGACGCTCGTAAAAGAGCGCTACGGTCTCGCGCTTTCGGCGGATATCATCAAGCGCCTGCCCGTCGGCGGCGGTATGGGCGGTTCGTCGGCGGACGCGGCGGGAGTTCTCGTCGCCGCGGAGAGGCTGCTCGGGCGCGACCTGACGGATCTCGGCGCGGAAGCGGGCAGCGATGTGCCTTTCATGATGCGCGGGGGCTGCGCGAGAGTATCGGGCACGGGCGATGAGCTGGAGCGCCGCGCGCCGCTCTCCTTTACCGCGCTCGTCGTAAACTGCGGGCAGGTGGACACCGCCGCATGTTATCGTGAGTTCGACCGTATGGGGCATGACGGCGGCGATCCGACGGCGGCTATCGGCGACGTCTGCCGCGGGATTTTCCCGCGCGCGCCGTTCAATGCGCTGCTCGCTCCCGCGAGGGCGTTGCAGCCGCGCATAGCGGAGTGCGAGGAGCTGGCGAAAGCGCACGGCATGAGTATATATCTCACGGGCAGCGGCGGCTGTATGTTCGTGCCGGACGCGCCGCGGGGAGCGGAGGAACTGTTCTCCGCCGCGGGCTTCGGATGCTTTACCGTGCGTTCGGCTGCCACGGGAGTGGAATTTCTCGCTTAAAGCGCGGCGATGAGTTCGGCGATTATGCTCGCGTATTCGACGGAGCCGTCCTCGCCGTAAAAACAGAGAGGAGGGTATGCGACGCACCACCAGTTGGCGCCTTCTCCGCTCCCGAGTTCGACGATGAGCGCGTCGTATTCGCCCGCGGGGTAAGTGACGTCTCCGTAAGTGCGGTCGGGGAAAGTTTCGCGGGCGACGTAGGCGTTCGCGCCGTAACCGAAACCGCAGGCGGAAAGGATGTCTTCGGCGATGTCCTCGGCTTCGCCCGCGCAGGACTTTACGATACGGTACGCTTCGGCGCGGCTGCGCGCGCTGCCGACGCGGGGCGTGAGGTATTCGACGATCTTGTCGCGCACGACGTATTTGATCGCCTGGTCGACGTCCGAATCGGAATCCGCGCGGATATGTATGCGTATGGGCTCGTTTTCCGAAGCGCAGCCCGAAAAGGGCAGCACCGCAAGCGCGGAAAGGGATATGAGCATTACTATTACGGGTGTGACATACTTTTTCATACCCGTTATTTTTGCCGTTATCAAATAAAAAACAGCCTTCCGTTACATACTTAAAATGTTGTTTTTTGTAACAAAAAGGAGGCAGAACATGAAAAAAGCGGGAACGCTGCTGCTCGCGCTCGTTATAGCCGCGGGCGCCGGAGCGGCGGCGGGAGGTATAACGGCGGCGGTGACGGACGTTTCCGTTACGGCGGAAGCGGCGAACATCGTCAAGGGCGACACTTCCGCAAACATCACCGCCGTGCAGCGCAGGCTGAAAGAACTCGGCTATTACAAGATAGCCGTAGACGGTATCTGGGGACCCAAGACGCTGGCGGCGGTAAAGGCTTTCCAACGCGATTACGGTCTTACCGTGGACGGTATAGTGGGAACGTGGACGGAGCGCAGCCTGGGTATCACGCTGTCGTCCTCGGGCGGCGGGTATTCGTCGCCGGACAGGGATCTTCTGGCACGCTGCGTGTACGCCGAGGCAAGGGGAGAACCGTATACGGGGCAGGTCGCGGTGGCGGCGGTAGTGCTCAACCGCGTGGATTCGCCGTCCTTCCCCGATTCGGTGTCCGGAGTCATATACCAGCCGAACGCCTTCACCTGTGTAAACGACGGGCAGATAAACTATACGCCGGACGCCACCGCATACAGCGCCGCGGACGACGCGCTTTCGGGCTGGGATCCGACGAACGGCTGCCTGTACTATTACAACCCGGCGACGGCGACGAGCAAGTGGATATGGTCTCTTAAAGTGGAGATCACGATAGGCAGACATTCGTTTGCGAGGGGGTGATATGAAGACGTCGACGAAGATACTTACCGCGGTGACCGCGGTCGTCATACTCGCGCTCATAGCCGCGGTAGTCGCTCTCGGGATAGGGCTGCACGGCGCGGGCATGCGCGCGGCGGAAGCCGAGCGGCGGGTGGACTATATGTACGAAACGGCGCTGTGCGAAAGTCTGGACAGCGTAAGAGAGACGGAAAACGACATCGCCAAAATGCTCGTTTCCGTAGACCGTAAGGCGAATATAGGGCTGGCGGCGGATATCCGCATGAACGCGGGCAGCGCCGCGGCGCGCGTGGCGACATTGCCCGTAGACGTGTATTCGTATTCGGGGCTGGAAAAATTCCTCAATCAGGTGTCCGATTTCATGTCCGGCTATATCCGTGCGGCGGAATCGGGGGCGGATACCGAAAAATATTCGGAGCAGTTCGCCGCTCTGCACGAAACGGTCTCTTCGGTGCGCAGAAAGCTGGAAGAGGCTGCGGACAAGCTGGGCGGGAATTACTCGCTAGCCGCGGACATCAACGAGTCGGGCAGCTTCGACATAGGCGAAGGCGAATTCAACGTCGAGTACCCGAGCGTCATTTACGACGGACCGTTCTCGGACAGCCGCGATACTTCGTGGAAAGCTCTCGAAGGCAAGGCTGAAGTGAGCGAAGAAGAGGCGGCTTCGGTGCTCGCCGAGCGCCTCGGCATGAGCGATGTCCGCATAGTCGGCAAAATGTCCGGCGACGCCGAACTGTATTATGCCGAAGGCAAGCGCGAGGGCGTCGACGCGACGGCAACGGTCACCGTCCGCGGCGGAGAGATAGTGACGTTCACGGCGCACGGCTCCGAAAAACGCGGGGGAGACATCGGGCAGGAAAAGGCGCAGTCGCTCGCTCTCGGGTATGCGGAAGCGGCGGGCTGCGACGACTCGCTCGTCCCCGTGTGGTACAACACGTGCGACGGAGATATGCTCGTCACGCTCGCGCCGGAAAAAGACGGGATATTGTATTACCCCGATCTCGTAAAGGTCAAGCTGCGCGCGGACGGCAGCCTTGCGGGCATCGAAGCCGAGTCATACCGCGCCAACCATCGCGAGCGCGAACTTCCTGCCGCGCGTATGGATAAGGACGCGATACGCGGCTGCGTTTCGCCGCGGCTCTCGGTGGAACATATCCGCCTCGCGCTCATCCCCGACGGCTCGTCCGAACGCCTTTGCTACGAGATCTCTTCGGAGTATGACGGGCTGGATTACTTCGTCTATATCGACGCCGTGAGCGGCGCGCAGGCGGACATACTTCGCGTAATAGACACTTATCAGGGAAAACAGGTCATCTGAAGATCGGTATCCTTCTTGCTCCCGATGAGCTACATGTGCTTTCCGACGGCTCTATTATGAGGTCGCGCGCCGTAAGTTTCTCGGGAAAGGGTAAGGGAAAACCCCTCTTTGTCCAAAGAGGGGTTTTCCCTTAAGATCTTTCAATCGAAATAGCTCACGGTCTCCGTGCGGGGTTTGCGGGGAGTGGGGGCGTGCTCGGCGTAGCCGAGAGCGCAGCAGCCGTAAACGCGGTGGGAGGCGGGGACTCCCGCTTCGGTGAGCAGGTCGTGCAGCTTGTCGCAGTTGTCGTGCCCGAGCTGGTTGATCCAGCACGTTGCGAGCCCGAGCGCGTGCGCGGCGAGGAACATGTTCTCGAGGGCGCAGGCGCAGTCGTCGCGCGAAGTGGGGTAGGCGGGATCGGCGGAAACGACGACGAAGACGGGCGAGTGATAATTGCACGAATAGCCCTTATCGCCGTTGCGTTCGAGATTGGACTTTACGGACGCATCGCCCGCGAGCGTGCGGACGCGCTCGTTCATCCGCGCGAGCCAGTCGGTGTTGGTTATCACGGCGAAGTGCCGCGTAAAGCGGCTCATGCCGCTGGGCGCATAGCGTGCCGCGTCGACGATCTTGTCGATCTTTTCCTTTTCGGGCATGTCGGGTCTGAACGCACGGCACGTCCCTCTGCTTACGATACATTCGATCGCATCCATGGATGTTTACCTCCTTGTTCCGCTGCCGCAGCCTTTGCAGGTCGCGCAGTTGTGCGTGCATTCGCCGCCGCCCGCGCCGCCTATATTGCCGTAGCACTTGCCGGAAAAACTCTGTCTGAGCCTGCCCCCGCATTTCTCGCATACGGGAGCGTCTTCCGCGGACCTGACCAACTCTTCCTGACGGTGTCCGCATACCGTACAGACGAACGATAATAACGCCATTTCAGCCTATATCCTCCGTTATCTCTTTGCCGCGGGAGATCAGCGTCCACTTGTCGAACCCTATCTCTTTGAGAGCCGCAGCAACTATGCCGTAATTGTACCCCGTGCGCTCGGTGCGGTGCGAATCGCTGCCGAAATTGACCTTGCGCCCGCCCAGCTCGTAATAGCGTTTCATTATGCTGATGTCGGGCAGGCATATCGTGCCCTCGGCGGCGCATCCGCCCACCGACGAATTCGCTTCGAGTATCTTGCCCTTGCGTATCACCGTGAGCAGTATGTCGTCCAGCTCCTCGGGGAAATCCGAATAAACGAGCGTCTTTCTCTCGAAGGGCGAGGGGCGTCCGATGTAGCCGAGGTGTCCCACCGCGTCCCAGCGGTAAGGCGCGTCCAGGCTCTCGCGCACGCATGCGAGGTATTCGCGGTATGCCTGCTCGCGCGTGTAGCCCTGCCAATACTTCTTCCAATAACAGTCCAGTCCGTGACAGACGTGTACCGAATTGATGACGTATCCGAACGGGTGATCGCCCAGCTTCTTCGCTATGTCGGGCACGTCCTCGGGAGTGTAACCCACTTCCACGCCCGCAACGACTTCGATCGCGGGGAACGCGCGGTTCGCGTTTTCTATGCGGCGGAAATACTCGTCGGTTATGAGGTAATTGAATATGAATTCGCCTTCGGGGCGCGCGTCGTTGGGAAAACCGAGATCCATGTGCTCGGTGTAAGCGATATACCCGAAGCCCGCTTTTGCGGCAGCCTCCGCGCCCTCTTCGGGCGGGCGGGAACTGTCTGGCGAGAACAGCGAATGGTTATGGCAGTCCGCTTTCAATTTCCGCGCCTCCTGAGGTCCTTGCCCGTGAGCGCAACGCTCAGGCATACGCGACGGTCGAACAGCCTGCTCGTCGTGCGTTCGCCGTACCGCTCGGAAAGGGCGGCGGGGGAAAGGTTTGTCGTTATAAGGGTATGCCGGCGGGCGTTCATGCGTTCGCTGACCACCGTGTAAAGGTATTCGAGCGTGACGTTGCGCAATATGCTTTCGGTGCCGAGGTCGTCTATGACGAGCAGGTCGGCGTCCAGCATGGCGTCCAGCGTCTCAGAGCGGGAAGGTTCGAAGGACGTGTGATAGCTGCGGCAGGCGTCGTTGAACGCGAACGCGGTCATGAACAGCGCCGACCATCCGCGCGAGCCCAGCTCGTTGGCTATAGCAGCCGCAAGACAGGTCTTGCCCGTGCCAACGGATCCCACAATTAAAGTGTTGATATTTTTTGTGTGCGGGAATCTGTCGCAGAATATCTTCATATTAGAGTACGCCGCGTCCATAGTGCCGCGGTCGGCGTCGTCGAACAGCGAAAGATCGCAGTCGGCAAACGTGAACGCGGGGGTAGGAGAACCTCCTGCTTCGCGGCTCGCCCTGCGGCGCACGCAGTCGCAGTACCTGCCGTCGGCGTATCCGCTGTCGCCGCAAACGGGGCAGCGGGGAGCGGGGTCGAAGTCCGCGGGGGAAGCCCCGAGACGTGCCATGATACCGTCGCGTGCGGCGGTGAGCGCGGCTATCTCGCCGTCGCTTTTGCCGTCGAGGATCGCTGCGCGCAGCGCCTTTTCCGCAGCGTACAATGCCTCGTCGGAATCGAGAAGTTTTATGTATCGCTCGCGAGCGGCAGCCTGCCGCTCGGCATATTCGCTTTTTATAAGGCTTGCCGCCGTTTTGAGATCCATGTTATCAGATATCCTCCGGCTTAATGTGCATAAGTTTATAGTTGAGCTTTTCTGCTTCTTCCGTACTGATTCTATCAGGGGTTACGGAATTTGTTCCCGAGTTCCTGCCGCCCGCCATGCGCTTGGCGCTCTCGACGTCGCTTATGCCATTTTCGTGGAATTGTTTGACGAGCGTGTGCATGCGCACGCGCGGGTTGGCTTCGCCCATGCTGCGTTCGGCAGCGTAGCCGAGCAGTTCGGCGGGGATATGCCAATAGTTGGTCCAGATGTTGTAGCTGTCGCGGTCGCGGGATGTCACGTCGCCGCTCACGCCCATTTTTGCGAGCAGCGCGGATATCGCCGCGTCCGACTTGCTCTCGCCCGCGAAGCGCGCGCGCACTTCCGCCTCTCCGGTCAGACCCGCGTCCGCGCACTCTTTCAGAAGAGCGTTCATCTTTTCGCACGACTTCTTCTCGCGGCGGAAACAGTAGTCTGCGACGAGCATGAGCGACTGTGCGTCGAACCCCATTTTGAGCCATTCCTTGACGTACGTCTCGGCATAGTAGTCGAGGTGATTGTAGCGCACGTCGAGGTGGGCGAGCAGCTCTTTGGTGAGAGTGAGCAGGTTGGCGCGGTTCTCGCGGTACTCCTCGATGTCGCGCAGCTCCGTGAGCCCGTCCGCATGGTAGCGAGTAAGGAGCGTATCCAGCCCCTTCATCTCGCCGTAAACGCCTTTGGCGACGGAAAGGACGGCGGCGGGGGAGAATCCCATCTCCTCCGTCCATTTGCGGTACAGCCGCACGTCCTCGAAGTCCTGCGCGCGGCGGATCTTGAGGACTTTGAACACCTTCGCCACGTCGGCGGAAACGATGTCGTAAGATGACAGTTTGGTCTCTACCTCTTCCGTGGTGCGGCAGCCCTCGTTCGCGAGGTTGCGCGCGACCGTGACGATATATTTCCAGCCCACGCTCTTGCCCTTTAAGCGGGCGCAGTATGCGATGATGCTGAGCATCGCGTCCGTGTCTATATGGTAGTCTTCGATGACCGAATAATATTCGTTGAGCTCGCTGGGCAGGAATTCGCGGTTGGGGAACATGCGCATGAGCATCTCGTTAAACGCCGTGAATTTCTTTTTGGAGAACGCCTTGTGCGACGGGCGGGTATAGCTCACGGGCTTGTACTCTATCTCGAAGGGCGGCACCGCGGATATGCGCACCAGTCCCTGTTCTTCCCAATAGCGGAACGCTTCCATGACGTCGTCCTCCGTCATGCCCAGCAGTTTCGCCATGCGGTCGGGGGAGTTGTCCGCTCCCGAATTGCCCTCGGCGAGCATCTTGCCGTATATGTATACCTTCGTATAGTTTTCGGGCGCGAACGGCATTAGCTCAAGTATGAATATGTTATCCAGCTCGATGCCCGTCTTTGCCGTAAGTTCGCTGCTCAGCCGCGTAAAAGCCATAAGTCCTCCGTAAAACCGCGCCCTTCATCGGCGCACCTTGTATTATATCACTATCCGCGGCTTTTAACAAGCGATTAAGGGGCATTCCTTGCATGACGCCGGTAAACTATAACTGAGTTTTTAATTCAGTTCAGGTGTACAAAAAATTTTTTTAAAAAATTTTTTACCATTCTCAATTACTGATACACATGTATGTTATAATATTAAAAAATATTGCGGAGGGTAAAAATGAATAAATTAAAGTGTGAAATGTGCGGCGGTACTAATTTTATAAAGCAGGACGGAGTTTTTGTTTGTCAATATTGCGGGTGTAAGTATACTGTTGAAGAGGCAAAGAAAATGATGGTTTCCGGTACCGTAGCGATAGATAATTCCTCGTTCGTTATGAGTAGCTTGCAGAACGGGCGAAGAGCGAAACAAAAGGAAGATTGGGAGGAAGTCCAAAAGTATTATAATTTTGCGGAGCAATACGATCCCACGAATACGGAGGCTGTCTTTTATAGCGCATACGGCAAAGCACGGCAGGCTTTGATCAATGAAAATTTATTTGCGAGGCAAGCAGTTTTTAATTCGTTTGTTAAAACCATATCCATATTGGACGATAACTATGACGTTGATAAGGATTATGACGAATATCTGAAAACTTTCGAACAGATAACGAAAGATCTGTTGGATATGTACAATAGTTCGTTTGTGTATAGAACGCAACGGTCGGGAATAATAGAGATAGGAAGCGATAAGGCGGAGACCGCTTATCTTTTTGCAGATGTGCGTGACGCATATTGCGAAACATTGATCAACATTGCCGGAAAGTACAAAAAAGATCCTAAGGCATGCCCGTATTATGATTTTGCTATTTCTATGTTGGAAAATGCTTTGCGTAATCGCATAGTACGGATGCGAACGTCCGAGGAAGATGAAATACTCGATAAAATTATCGAGTATAATAAAAAAATCAATGAAATAGATCCTTCGCATCAAATACCGTTGCGAAAGGAAGTAATCAAGAAATGCGGTGTAAAATCGTTCGGTTGTTATATAGCGACTTGCGCTTACGGATCTTATGATTGCCCCCCTGTTTGGGTGTTAAGAAGATTCAGGGACGAAAAATTGGGACATTCGTTTTGGGGCAGGATGTTTATCAGAATATATTATGCGATAAGTCCCATATTGGTAAAATTGTTCGGTAATTGCAAGTGGTTCAAAAATTTCTTCAGAAAAAGGTTGGATAAGCTGGTAACTAAGCTGCAAAACGAAGGGCTTGCCGATACTCCTTATCAGGATCAGGATTGGAGAAAATCATAAAGACGGATTTAACGAGTCTATATATTCTTGTTATAAAAATATGCACCTCAAAGTTCGATGAACATTGAGGTGCATGTCATTTCCGTTTATTGATGGTCGGGATGCGCAACAGTTACGATTTTTTCAGCGTATACCCGTCTTTTGCGTCGAGTATCGACCAGCCCATGTGGGCGAGTTCGTCGCGCAGCGCGTCGCTCTCCGCCCAGTTTTTGGCTTTGCGTGCGGCGAAGCGCTTTTCGGCGATCTCTTTTACGTCCGCGGGGATGTCCTCTTCCTTTTTCTCGGTGCATTTGTCGAGGGAAAGCCCGAGCACTTTATCGGCGCGCATGGCGGCGTCGTAGATATCGCGGGAAGGAGGATTTTTGAGCAGCGTCCACAGTTCGCCCAGCCCGAGGGGGATGTTGAGGTCGTCGCTCACGGCTTCGGCGAACGCTTTTTCAAAACCGTTTATTATATCCGGGTCCGTTTTTGCGTCCGCCGCCGCGCATGCCGCGAGGAGCGCGAGCAGGCGGGAGTACGCGGTCTTGGCTCCGTCCATGCCTTCAAAGGTGAAGTTCAGCTTCTTGCGGTAATGCGTGTTGAGGCAGAAGTAGCGGAAGTCCATGGGGGAGTAGCCTTTGTCCGCGAGTTCGTCCAGAGTATAGGTGTTGCCGAGGCTCTTGCTCATCTTGCGGCCGTCCACCTGCATGAACTCGACGTGCATCCAGTAATTGACCGCGGGATGACCGAGCAGAGCTTCGGACTGCGCGATCTCGTTCTCGTGGTGGATGGGGATATGGTCGACGCCGCCGGTGTGTATGTCGAAGGTGTCGCCGAGGTATTTGCGCGACATCGTCGAACATTCTATGTGCCAGCCGGGATAGCTGCGTCCCCATGGCGAATCCCACTGCATGATATGCTCTTTGGGAGCTTTCTTCCACAGAGCGAAGTCTGCGGGATTGCGCTTTTCGCTGTTGACGTCCACGCGCGCTCCCGCGATATTGTCGGACAGGCGGGTGTTGCCTGACAGCTTGCCGTAAGAGGGGAACTTGGAAATATCGAAGTAGATGCCGTCGCTCGTTTCGTAGCCGTAGCCTTTATCCACGAGCTGCTCTACGAATTCCAGCATATCCGCTATATGGTCGGTCGCCTTGGCGACGACTTCGGGGCGTTCGATGTTCAGCTTATCCGTGTCTTCGAAGAACAGTTTGGTGAAGTGCTCTGCGATCTCCCACGGCGTTTTGCCCGTCTTTTTCGCGGCTTTTTCCATCTTGTCGTCGCCGTCGTCCGCGTCCGAAGTCAGGTGCCCGACGTCCGTGATGTTCATCACGCCGAGCAGCTTATAGCCGTTGAATCTGACGACGCGGCGCAGCGTATCCATGAAGATGTATGCGCGCATATTGCCCATGTGCGCGCGCGAGTATACCGTAGGTCCGCAGGAGTACATGCGTACTTCTCCGGGGCGGACGGTGCGGAGTTCTTCTTTTCTTCTCGTAAGGGTGTTATATACTATCATGCTTTTAAGTCCTCATTATTTGTCTGCGCCGGGACGGGAAGAGAATATCTTTTCCAGCCGCCCTATGCGTTCGTCCATCGCCGTGAGACGGTCTTCGACGGGGTCGGGAAGAGCCTGGTCGAGGTCGTCCGTGCGTTCGCCGTTCAGCCTTACCACTACGCCTGGCACGCCTACCACGGTGGCGTTGGCGGGCACGTCTTTGAGCACCACGCCGCCCGCGCCTATCTTGGCGTTGCGCCCTATCGTGATGGGACCGAGCACCTTGGCTCCCGCGCTTATCATCACGCCGCTCTCCACGGTGGGGTGACGCTTGCCTTTGTCCTTGCCCGTGCCGCCGAGAGTCGCGCCCTGGTATATCGTCACGTTGTTGCCGATCTCCGTCGTTTCGCCGATGACCACGCCCGTGCCGTGGTCGATGAACACGCCGCAGCCTATCTTCGCGCCCGGGTGTATCTCTATGCCCGTGAAGAACCTGCCGACGGACGATATCATGCGCGCGATCAGCTTGAAGCCGCGTACATGCAGATAGTGCGCGATACGGTACAGCACGAGCGCATGGAAGCCGTTGTACGTCAGTACGATCTCCCACGCTCCGGTGGCGGCGGGGTCGTGCGTGCGAGCGGCTTCGAGATCCGCTTTTATCTTGTTGATCTTTCTTTTCATGCCGAACCTCCTTGCCGGCGGCGCGTTACAGGAACGAGAGCATGTCGAGCATCGCGTCGAATTTGCTCACACACTCATCATATTCCTTTTCGGTGGTCAGGAGTCCCTTGAATTTGTCCTCGAGGGCGACCACCGTGCGTTTGAGCACGTCCATGCCCTTTTCGGTTATGGAGTAGACTACCGCGCGTTTGTCCTTGCTGCGGCGCTCTTTTATCAGCTCGCCGTCTTTCTGCATCCTTGCCGTGAGCAGTGCGAGATTGGATTTGACCATACACAGCTTGCTCATCAGCTCCGCGGGCGTGTGCGGACCCTGCGAGATCAGATACAGCAACTTGATCCGCAAGGTGAGCGGCTCGGCGTCCGCCGCAGACACGTCGCACGCGCTGCGCGCCGCGATGTTGAGTTCGATAAGAAGTTCTCCGGCTGTTTTTCTCATTCCTGTTACCCCTCTTTCCCTTTGTATTTTCCGTATTGGTTTATTATTATATAATAACGCGTGCTTACAGTCAAGCGAAAAAGGCACCGAAAAGCGTATAAGTTTATCCGCGCTTACGCTAAACATGCCGCGCCGCGATAAAATAAAATACCGAAACGGAAATTTTTTTGCAAAAAGTATTGCAAAAGCCGAGTTAATGTGTTAAAATAGTATAGCAAAGGACGTGATATCTTACGTCCGCGGCGAAATCCACGAAACAGGAAGGGTCCCACAATGAACATTACGGAAGTTCGTGTAAGACTGGTAAAGAAGGAGGAGGGTAAACTTAAAGCTGTGGCATCCGTAACGCTCGACGATTGTTTCGTCGTTCACGACGTAAAGATCATCGAAGGCGCAGAAGGCTGTTTTATCGCAATGCCCTCCAAACGTACTCCCGAAGGCGAGTACAAAGACATCGTGCATCCCCTCAATACCGAGACTCGGGAAATGATGGGGAAGGCAATACTTTCCGAATACGAGAAAGTTAAGAGCGAAGCAAACGCCTGAACGCGGCTCATCGCTCCAACAACATGATATATTACCCGGAATAAAGTGCCCCGATGTTAATTCGGTCGAAGCGCCCCGCCTTTTCGCGGGGCGCTTTTTACGGTTGCGCAGCGGCTTGATCGTAAAATACGAGAAAGCAATTTTTGCGTTCTCGTATTTTACTGACGCCGCGCTACCTGCCGGACGAAAATATCGCCGTCTTTTTGGGCGGTCAGCACCGCAGCTGACCGAGCTATTGCGGTACAAGCAAACGTTTTTCATCGGAAGTTTATCGTTTGCCGAATGCTAAGGACCGCGTTCTTGCGGCACTTAGCTCATTATCGAGGGGCGTGGAAAATCGTTTCCGCAGGCATGAACAAAACGGCGGGGTACCGCCGTTTTGTTCATGAAATATATTATTCGATGAATTTTTATATCGCGGTACGTTCGCCGAAAAGGCGGGTCGGCCGTAAAAATAAAAGGGAGATAATGATATGCAGAAGAAAAGAAACGTAGGGCTTATCCTTCAGATCGTGCAGATCGTGGTGGTCGCCGTCGTTTGCGCCGTTGCCTGCCTGATCGCTGTAAATATCGAATCGGGCGAAAATGTCGTTAATACAAATATTTTAGCGATTTTACCGACCATCGTCGTAGTAGGCTTTTATTTGATAATCATCTATCTTGTCGGGACGATCAACGGTCGTAAAAACATGAAAACAAACACCTGGATGTTGACCGTTTGCACTGTATTTACCGTGTGTACGATGATCCTCGGGATATTCGGTCTGATCGGCACTATCATGGTCCGCAAGGATATCAAAGAACGGCAGGAAAGCGAAGCCGCGGCGCGCCGCGTTACGGCGCAGCAGCCCTCTATCATTGCGCAGCAGCCTTCCGTTGCACGGCAGACCGAGATAAGCGCAAACGCGCCTGCCAAAGCTGTAGATCCTTTCGGTATGGATACCGATGGCGCGGATGCGGAGGAAAAGACGTTGAAAGACTCCATACTGTACGGTCATGCCACGAGTATCGATATGGTCCGCGAAGACGGGGCGGAATGGAGCGTTACGATAGTCGACCACATTTACAGCTCCGCTTCGGGTAAGAACGAGCTGTATGCGCTCGTCACGCCCTCGGACGGCAAAATGGAGGAGTTCCACATTCTGTTGTATAGCGAAGAGGGGGACGGGCTGCTCCCCGTAGAACCCGATCTCGAGGATATAGTTTACGAAGAGTGGAAAGAAAAATACAATAAGGAGAAGGCAGAAATGCAAAACGAAGAAGAAAAGAGCGACGGCAAGCAGGAAAAGCTCGTTCTCGATCTGTACGACACTATCGTAAGCGAGCGCGATTGGAAATCGTTCCGTAAGAGCGCAACGCAGGAAGAGCTTGCGGTGCTCGCGATAGGTTCGAAATACAGGCTGAGCGGAGTCAGGTTCTTCCTTAAAGCGGTGGTGTCCGTTATCGGAACGATACTTTCCGTGATCATCGGTATAGTGACCGCCGCGGATATGGGCGTGTTCTCGATATTTATACTCGTAGGCGGGTATCTGTTCTTTAACCTGATGGCGTGCAAGTTGGCGGGTTACTCGGATACATATGGCAGCTGTTACAGAAAATTGAATAAGGAATACAAAGAGTTCGTGAGCGGCTTTTTCCGCGACAACGTATTCGTAAGCCTTTTGCGTACCGTAGTGTTGTTGCTTCTGCGGATATTCATCATACCTTATCGGATGATCTTGTTTGCGATCACGCTCTTTATCCCTCGCGCGAGCGATTGGGCGACGGCTCACGGCGGGCTTTCCGGCGCGGTGGTGTCTATCCCTAAGGGATACGACATAGGTTGCCTCGGCGCGATAGGCAAGTATTACGAATCCTGCAGCTTTACGGACGCTTATTTGCAGCACATCGAAGACGAAAAAGCGATGAAGAGAGCGAGCACTACCGAATACGAATATGTGGATAATTTCGGAGTGAGGCGTAAGGCATATTCCTCCGACGGACGTTACTTCTACGATTCTCCCGACTGCACATACAGGGTGGGAACGAGCGACGACGGCGGTCGTAATATAAAGCCGGATAACCCCGACGTCCCGAGACCGTAAACGTCATGATATGTAACGTTAAAACGCAGTTTTGCTCATTGCGGCAAAACTGCGTTTGTCTTTGTCGCGGAGCGTAGGCATTTCGCGCGTGAAGCGTCGGCGATCTATAAAAAAGATGTATGAGAAAGTTGCTATTTTTCGCAAGCCGTGCTATCTTATATATAAGAAAGCTCATCGGATCGCGTGAACGGGCGATACGATCCCTTGTTCATACGCCGAAATCAGATCATAGGAGGGCTCCGGAATATCGGAGTAATGACGATCATGAAAAAATTCTGTCTGATCATGGCGGGCGTGCTGGCGGTCGCGGCTATCGGATTAACGGCTTGCGGCGCTCCTGCCGATCCCGCAGTGCATAACATCACTTGTGCAGAGAGCGACGATTATCGAGTGATAGACCTGTCCGCAAAAGGGCAGGCGGGAAGCGATATTTTATTCGACGTCGTATCCGAAAGCGTATTTTACGAGATCGGCGAAGTCAGTTATAACGGAACGCCTATCGAAAAAGGGTCGTTGGGGTATAAATTCACCATGCCCGATGAGGATGTGACTATCGAAGTCAGGCTGACTCCCGTCACGGAATACGACGATCCGGACGACTATCTTTCCTGGGGAAGTACCGTTATCGACGAGATCTCGGTCGCGAGCGAGGAAGATATGGGATATACGGCTTTGGAGTGTACTCAGGAGTTGCCCCTTGTTTTCGATATGCGCAAATTCGGCGAATATAACAACGTTCTCGACAGATCCGAGATATTATCTTCCGATCAGAACGTTATTCCCGATGAGGCGTTGAGTTTCGATCCGCTGCTTGCGTCTGAGATAATTCCGGGCGGGACGAACACCGTGCGCGGCGGAAGCCTGGTCGTCGATCTGAAAAAGATCGCTCCGGGCACGGCTACGATCTATCTGTATTTGGATTACAATAATTCAGGCTCCGCCGCTTTGATGAGGACATTTACGGTCACCGAGTACGGCGAGATCGAGATAGATACCCTTGACGTGCCGTTTGTTGTAAAAAATAATACGAGCTACGACGACGAGGAAAACATCACGATATCTTTCACAGACAGCGATCCCGTTTACGGCAGCAATGCGCCCGAACGTCAGAGCTTTAAGCTGAGTGAGCTCACGAGCGGCGAGGGAACGTTCGGGTACGCCGTCGGTCACACTTATTCGATAAGCGCGAGCCGCGCCGTGTTGAGCGATGACGGTATCCACTACGATCCCGACAGTATGGTAAGTTTTTCTGTCTCCGATTGGGTGGGTCCCGGTTCGTCGGTCACCGGTTTCGTTAAGATCGAAGACGGCGAACTGACTTTGCCGAACGTCCCCGCAACGCCCGTACAGATCACCATGAACGACTGAATATACGCCCGATAAGATAGTATCGGGATAAAAGCCATAGCCCGAAACGACTATGGCTTAATTTTATGTCTATGATTTATATTTCGTGTTTTCGGTTTAAGTTTCTTCGGGGGAGGTACGGAGGGGGTCCTTCTTTTCAAAGAAGGACCCCCTCCGGAAAAACTCACACAAGAACTTACACGGAAACTCACACGGAAAACTTACATGCTTTCGTGGAAAGTCCTTTTGATGACTTCGAGCTGCTGCTCGCGGGAGAGCCTGCGGAAATTGACCGCATAGCCGGAAACGCGTATCGTGAGGGTAGGGTACTTATCGGGGTGCTCGTATGCGTCCATGAGCGTTTCGCGGTTGAGCACGTTGACGTTGAGGTGATGCGCGCCCTGCACGAAGTACCCGTCGAGCAGCCCCACGAGATTGGCGTAACGTTCCTCATCCGACTTGCCGAGCGCGTCGGGCACGATGGAGAACGTATTGGATATACCGTCCTGGCATACGCCGCGGTAAGGGATCTTTGCTACGGAATTGAGCGAAGCGAGCGCGCCGTTCTCGTCGCGGCAGTGCATGGGGTTAGCTCCGGGTGCGAGCGGCTCGCCGAGCTTGCGCCCGTCGGGCGTCGTACCCGTCTTTTTGCCGTACATGACGTTGGACGTTATCGTGAGCGCGGACAGCGTGTGCTTGGCGTCGCGGTACAGCTTGTGCTTTTTGAGCTCGCGCGAGAACGCCGTGACGATGAACACCGCCTCGTCATCCGCACGGTCGTCGTCGTTGCCGTACTTGGGGAAATCGCCTTCGGTCACGAAGTCCACCGCAATGCCGCGCTCGTCGCGGACAGGTCTCACTTTTGCATACCGTATCGCGGAAAGCGAGTCCGCTGCGACCGAAAGACCGGCTATGCCGTAAGCGCAAAGGCGGGTGACGTCAGTGTCGTGCAGCGCCATCTGCGCGGCTTCGTAAGCGTATTTGTCGTGCATGTAGTGGATGATGTTGAGCGTGTCCGTGTACAGCTCGGCTACGTATTGCATGACCTTTACGTAGTTTGCGCGCACCTTTTCGTAATCGAGGATTTCGTCGGTGATCGGTTCGATGCCCGGCACGACCCTGACGCCCGATTTCTCGTCCACGCCGCCGTTTATCGCGTAAAGCAAAGTCTTGGCGATATTGCAGCGCGCGCCGAAGAACTGCATCTGCTTGCCCACTTTCATTGCGGAAACGCAGCAGGCGATGGCGTAATCGTCGCCGTAGACGGGGCGCATTACGTCGTCGTTCTCGTACTGGATGGAATCCGTCTTGACGGACATTTTAGCGCAGTAACGCTTGAACGCCGCGGGCAGTTTTTCCGACCACAGCACGGTAAGGTTGGGCTCGGGCGCGGGGTTGAGGTTGGTGAGCGTGTGCAGGTAACGGTAAGAGGTCTTCGTCACCATATGCCTGCCGCGCACGGTCACGCCGCCTATGGACTCGGTCACCCAGGTGGGATCGCCGCCGAACAGCTCGTTGTATTCGGGCGTGCGCAGGTGGCGGATAAGGCGCAGCTTGATTATGAACTGGTCTATGAGCTCCTGCGCGCCGCTCTCGTCGAGCAGACCGCGGTCCATGTCTCGCTTTATGAATATGTCGAGGAAGGTGGACGTTCTGCCGAGAGAGGTCGCCGCGCCGTTGTTCTCCTTGGTGCCCGCAAGGTACGCGAAGTAGAGCGCCTGCACGGCTTCTCGCGCGTTGCCCGCGGGGCGGGAGATATCGCAGCCGTAGCGCGCCGCCATGCTCTTTATCTTGCCGAGCGCGCGTATCTGCTCCGCGACTTCTTCGCGCAGGCGTATGCGGGCTTCGGTCATCGTGCCGTCCAGCCGCTCGAGATCCTTCTTTTTCTCTTCGACGAGGCGGTCTATGCCGTACAGCGCCACGCGGCGGTAATCGCCGATTATGCGCCCTCTGCCGTAAGCGTCGGGAAGCCCCGTGAGCAGTCCGTTATGACGGGCAAGGCGGGTGCGCTCGGGATAAACGTCGAACACGCCCTGATTATGTGTCTTGCGGTATTCGGAGAACTTCGCGTCGATGTCCTCGTCCAGCTTGTAGCCGTAAGCGTCGAGCGCGGACTTTGCCATGCGCGTGCCGCCGTAAAGATTGACTATGCGTTTTAAGGGCGCGTCCGTCTGCAGACCGACGATGACCTCGTTATCCTTGTCTATATATCCGGGCGCGAAGTTATCTATGCCCGAGATGATGTGCGTCTCTATGTCGTAAACGCCGCGGTCGAGCTCCTCCTGAAGCAGCTTTTCGCACTTGCTCCACACCGCTTTCGTCTTATCCGTGGGAGGAGCGAGAAAATCCTCGTTGCCGTCGTACGGCGTGTAGTTCTTGAGTATGAACGAGCGCACGTCGATCTCTCTCTGCCAGTTGCCTTCGCGGAAATCTTTCCATTCTTCGTAATTTTCGATCATTGCCGTTTGTCTCCTCCGAATAATTCGCTTTGCAGCTCTTTGCAAAGTTTCGCGTCCATGGGCGGTACGCCGTCGAGCGCGTAAGCCCGTCCCATAGCCGCATATTTGTGCACGCCCAGCGTGTGGTAGGGGAGCAGTTCCACCCGCTGCACGCCGCGCAGTCCGCTTATATAGTCTTTGAGTGCGAGCAAGTGCTCTCGTCCGTCCGTCAGCTCGGGGACGACGACATGCCTTATCCACAGCGGCACGCCGCGTTCTTCGCATGCGCGGATGAACTCTTCAGTTTTGGCGAACGATCCGCCGCATATCCCCGCGAACGCCTCGTCGCCGAGTTCCTTGATGTCGCATAGAGCAAGGTCGGTATGGCGCAGGATGTCGTCGTAATGTCCGTTTCCCGCGCCCGACGTGTCTATGCAGGTGTGCACTCTCGCCTGCTTGCACAGCTCGAGGCATTCCGCCAGAAATCCGGGCTGTGCGAGCGGCTCTCCGCCCGAAAACGTGACGCCGCCGCCCGAAGCCTTGTGGTAGGGGATAAAGCGCTTTATGCGCGATACCAGCTCTTCCGCGTCCGTGAGCGTCCCTTTGCCGAACTCCTGAGTGTCCGGGTTATGGCAGTATTTGCACCTCAGCGGACAGCCTTGTAGGAATACGACGGTGCGTATACCGGGACCGTCCACCGTGCCCATGCTCTCGAACGAATGTACATATCCTTTCATGCGCACTCCTTATCCTGCTCCGATCCGGCGCAGGGTATTCCGCGTCCGGAAGAAAGCGTTTTGCCTCGGGCATTATTGTCGGACATCCGCGTTCGGCGGAAAGCGTTTGACCTCGGCGATCCGGGAAAAAACAAAAGCCGCTCTGTAGCCCGGGACATGACTTTACCCAGACGGCACGGCGACTCTCCCTTCATACTCCCTTGCGGTAAGCTCCGCATCCGATCCGTCAGTCGTATGAAGTATCTTATTTATACACTATATATTGTATTTTGTCAAGCATTTTGACACAACATATAGTAAATAATTTAAGCAGTTTACCGCTTAAATTTCGTGGGATAGGGGAAGGAGCATAGCGGGGTTGATACCCGTAAATAACATCGGTCTTTTGCTCCGACTTCGCGCGTACCGCGCTTCGGCGACAGTAGTATGCTCCCTCGTTATTTCCGCGTTTGAACCTCACTCTGCGCCTTTCGCTGTTTTGAGGTTATGGATAAGGTAAGGTTCCCGCCCGCCCGAATTATTTATCCCGCGCTAAAAGCGCGGACATTATTACAGCCCTCTCCGCGTTGCCCCAGAGAGGGTGGTGAGCACGGTGAGCCGCAAGGCGGCGATCCGCGAGCCGGGTGTGGGGAGTGTAGCTGACAGGATAAGTATATACCGCCCGTTTGCCGCGTTATGTTTTTTTGGTCATTTGTTATCGTAATGATCCGGTCCAAGTTTCTCGTAGGGCGTGGTTCGGGGCGGGGTCCCTCTTTGGAAAGAGGGTCCCCGCCCCGAGAAACACATACCGAAAAATTATCTGGCGGCGATCACTTCTATCTCGACGAGCGCGCCGGAGGGAAGTGCGGAGACTTCCACACAGGAGCGTGCGGGGGGTTCGGAAGGGAAGAGTTCGGCATATATCGCATTGACTTTTGCGAAGTCTCCCATGTTCTTCACGAACACCGTGGTCTTGACGACGTCGGCGGGGGTGAGGGAAGAGGCTGCGAGCAGCGCTCGGATGTTGGAAAGCACCTGTCTCGTCTGCCCTTCGACATCCGTCGCGACTATCTTGCCGGCGGCCGGGTCGATGGCTATCTGACCTGAAAAGAACACCAGACTGCCCGTGTCGATACCCTGGCTGTACGGTCCTATGGGGGCGGGCGCTTTATCCGTAAGTATTATCTTTTTCATATGTTAAAACTCCTTTGTCGCGTGATGCGATATATGGTCTTTGCGGATCGGGACGCGATCATCTTCCGCCGCGGCCGTTTTCGAGCACTTTGAGTCCGCTGTCGGTGAGCGCTTTTGCGACGCGTTCGCTGTGCTCTTTGCCGCCCACTTCGCAGCCGATGTGGAGGATGGTCTCTCCGAGCTCGAGGTCGGCGCTCATGCGGTCGTAAGTGATGGATATGACGTTGGCGTTTTCGGACGCGAGTATATGCGAGACTTTTTCCAGCATGCCGGGCTTGTCCTGCAGCTGTATGGAGAACTCTATCTTGCGCCCGCGGGAAACGAGACCGCGGTCTATTATCTTGCCGATGGTGGACACGTCTATATTACCGCCCGAGAGCAGGCACGCGACCTTCTTGCCGCGCACGTTGAGCTTGCCCGAAAGCAGCAGCGCGAGGGGAGTGGCTCCCGCCGGCTCGACTACGAGCTTTGTCCTTTCGATGAGATGTATGATCGCGGACGCGATGTCGCCGTCGCTCACGGTCACGACATCGTCGGCATACTTGTCGATGATCTTCATCGTGATGTCGCCGGGGTTCTTGACGGCGATACCGTCGGCTATCGTGTAAACGCTGTCCGTCGCTATATGCTTTTTCTCACGGAAGGAGAGCGCTATCGCGGGCGCGCCTTCCGCCTGAACGCCTATCACGCTCACTTTGGGGTTTATCGACTTGACCGCGAGCGCCACTCCGGCGAGCAGTCCGCCGCCGCCCGCGGGGACTATAACGCAGTCGAGGTCGGGAACTTCTTCGAGCATCTCCAGCCCGAGAGTGCCCTGACCGGCTATGACTTCTTCGTCGTCGAACGGGTGGATGAACGCCGCGCCTTCCGTCTTTTCTATCTCGCGGGCGCGGAGGTATGCGTCGTCGTAGCAGTCGCCGTAAAGCTCCGCTTTCGCGCCGTAGCCTTCCGTCGCGTTTATCTTGGCTATGGGGGTGGTCTTGGGCATGACGATGGTCGCCTTCATGCCCATCGCCGAAGCCGCGAACGCGCAGCCCTGGGCGTGATTGCCCGCGCTGCATGCGACTATGGCTTTCGTCTTGCCCTCTTCCGCGAGCTTGGCTATCTTGTTGTATGCGCCGCGCACCTTGAACGAGCCCGTCTTCTGCAGGTTCTCGCACTTGAGGTACACGTCTCCGCCCGTCATCGCCGAAAACGTGGAGGAGTGATCCAGTCTGTTTCTCTGCACGACGGCGGCGAGCCGTTCGCGCGCTTCTCTGATGCTGTCTATCGTCATAATATATAATGATACTCCGCCGCCGCGCGTTTGTCAATCGTTCGCAAGGCTTAGCGGACAAAATCCGTCTTGACAAATGCCGCATGCTGTGCTATCATTTGCGTGTATGGGAAAGGTGACTGACATCAGACCGCAGAAGCGGGCAAAGACGCGGGTCAATATATATGTGGACGGCGAGTTCGCGGTTGCTCTCGAGGCGCTCACGGCAAAGAGCGGAGGGCTGGAGATCGGCGCGGAAGTGACCAAAGAACGGCTCTACCGTCTTGCCGCGGAAAGCGAAGCGGAGAGCGCTCTCCGCCGCGCTTTCGCGTATGTCGGCAGGAGGATGCGCACCGAATCGGAAGTGACCCGCTATCTTACGGACAAAGGTTACGGCGAACCCGTCGTGCGCGATACCGTAGACAAACTGAAAAGCTACGGCTATATAGACGACGCCGAGTTCGTCAAGAGCTATGTGGAAGCGAAGAGCGGCACGCGAGGTAAACTGCGCATAAAGCGGGGTCTCGCGCTTCTCGGCGCGGACGAAAAGAGCGCGGAAGAAGCGCTGTCCGCGCTCGGCGATCAGCGCGAAGCCGCTGAGCGCGCCGCGGAAAAGTACCTGCGTACGCACCCATACGATTATCGCAAACTGTGCGCGCATCTTTACGCCAAGGGTTTTGACGGCGACGATATCCGCGCCGCCGCCCGCCGCTTCGGCAAAGGGGAAGAGGACTATGAAACGAGTATATAGGACGGAGAGCATACGCCGCGCCGAACGTGCGGCTAAAGAACATCTGAGCGAAGACGAACTCATAGAGCGTGCCGCGGCAAAGCTGTGCGAGGTCGCCGAGTGCGTGCCTTTCAAACGTGCCGTGATACTTGCCGGCGGCGGCAATAACGGCAGCGACGCGCTCAGTCTTGCGCATCTGCTATACGACCGCGCTTACGAGGTCGCGGTGTACGCGGTGGGCGATAAGAGGAACGGTTTCGTCAGCCGTCGCATAGCGGCGCTCGAAGCCCTCGGCGTTGACGTGGTATGCCCCGCGTCCGCGGACGAGGTGGACATAAACGTGGAAGACCTTGTGGTCGACGGGCTTTTGGGTATAGGTTGCAACCGCAAAATTACGGGTATTATGCGTGACATAGTAGCCAAGATCAACGACAGCCGCGCTTATGTCATTGCCGTGGACGTGCCTTCGGGGCTGGATTCGGATACCGGAAGGGCGCACGGCATAGCGGTGAAAGCGAACGAGACCGTGACGTTCATCGGTTTGAAGCAGGGGCTGTACCTTGCCGACGGGAAGAACTACGCGGGGCGGGTCACGCTGTGCGATATAGGCGTGGACGCGGGCGAGGCGGATCTTTACAGCGCGGAGGACGGTGACGTCGAGATGCCCGCGAGGCAGCCGGTATCCAATAAGGGGACGTACGGCAGTGTGAAGATAATAGCCGGCAGTCCGACGATGATGGGCGCGTCGCTTCTTGCGCACGAGTCGGCGCAGGCGGCGCTCCGCGGCGGAGCGGGGTATGCGGTGCTGTGCGTGCCGCGTTCGCTCGCCGTGGTGTACCAGGCGCGCGTGAAGGAAGAGATGCTTATGTTCATGCCGGACGACGGCGGTCGGATGCTGTACGACGGATCGGCTTTGGGTGAGGTGATGAAAAAGGCATCGGCGATAGTGATAGGTCCGGGCATGGGGAAGAACCCCGATCTGATTAAGATGATAAGCTATCTCGCCGCAAATTTTGAGGGGGCGCTGGTCATCGACGGCGACGGGCTGAACGCGCTCTCGGCGGATCTTTCCGCTGTCGACGGGCATAAATGCAGACTTGTGCTCACGCCGCATGTGGCGGAGTTCGCGCGGCTGATCCGCGACGACGGCAGCGCTCCCGACACCGACCGAGTGATATCGCTCGCGCGTCGGCTGGACGCCGTGGTGGCGATGAAGAACGCGACTACGGTCATAAGCGACGGCGAGCGGACTTTTGTCAACATCACGGGCACGCCGGCAATGGCGAAAGCGGGCAGCGGGGATGTGCTGTCCGGGCTGACCGCGGCGCTTGCGGCTAATTTCCCGCCTTTGCGCGCGGCGGTGACGGCTTGCTATTTCTTCGGCAGAGCGGGCGAACGCGCCGCTGCGGACCGCGGCGAGTGGAGCGTCCTCGCAAGCGATATAATCTTAAAAATGTGAATGCAGAGGGCGGAAAACCCGCTTTGGACAAAGCCGGTTTTCCGCCCCCTGCACCCCCACTTTTCCGGTAAACTTACAAACATATTTTATTACCTGTACCTGATGCGGTATTTCGGGCGGTGAGCAAACTTAAAACGCGGGCGCGTATATCTTGCGCTCGCGTTTCAGATGAAGCCTAAAGATATGAGCAGCGCTTTGTCCACGAGCGTCATCATGCGCTCGTCCAGCGAACCCAGCTTGGCTTTTAAGCGCCGCTTGTCGAGAGTGCGTATCTGTTCGAGCAGTATCACGCTGTCGCGCGGAACGCCGTAAGTCCCGCCCGCGATCTCGATGTGTGTGGGCAGCTTTGCCTTGGTCAGACGGCTCGTGATCGCTCCCGCGATTATGGTGGGCGAGTACTTGTTTCCCACGTCGTTCTGTACTACGAGTATGGGGCGCACGCCGCCCTGTTCGCTCCCGACGACGGGACTTAAATCGGCATAAAAAATGTCACCCCTCTTGATCTCCATTTGCGATCGCCAGCTCTATTTCGCCCATCTCCTTATAACCTTCCGCCATCTGCTCTTTATCCATAGTATGCGCGGCAGGGAAGTATTTGTTAATTATCCGCCGCAGCTCGTCGCTTATCATGCGCGCCCTCCCGAGGTCCGTCCGATCTCCGAGAAGCTCTTTGGCTTCGCTTGCTTCGAGTACGATTATCACCATATCCCGCTCCTTTATACTTATTTTTTCCTCATTTCGGGCAGGTAATGCCTTGCAAAATCTGCCACTGTTTTTGCGCGCGCGGCAGTGCCGACTACCCGTAAAATACGCATATCGCCGCGAAAATGCAGGGTATTATGTCACACATAATACCGAATATGCCGCAAAATACCCGCTTTTTTCGTTCAAAAATTACGATATCCGTTTGTTTGACTTAAATTTTTCGTTATGATATAATAAACGGACTTTATCGGGGAGATGAGGAAAGGAGATACCTCGTGGAAGAGAACAAGGTCGAAGAGATCGGAAAAGAGCCCGCCGCAGACGTAGGCGGCAGGACGGAAGAGCCCACTGCGGCAGTCGATGAGCCGACGGCGGAAACGCCCGCGGATGCGGACGCCGCCGCACGGACGGACGAGCAGGGCGCGCCCGAAGGCGAGCCGAAAAAGAGTGCTTTGCAAAAGGTATGGGGATGGCTGAAAGCCACGGTGCCGGGTGTGGCGCTTTGCGCCGTGCTCGCGGTGCCGGCATGGTTTTTGGGCAAGCTCGTGCCCGTCATCGGCAGCGCGGTGTTTGCGATAGTGTTCGGCATGGTCGTCGCATTTTTCCCGCGTCCCAAGTGGCTGGAAAGCGGTATAAGATTCACCTCTAAAAAGGTATTGCAGGCGAGCATAGTATTTCTCGGTTTCGGCATGAACTTCATAAACGTCGTGGAGGTCGGCGGCAGTTCTCTGCTCATCATAGTATCCACGATAGCGACGTCGCTCGTCATGGCGTTCCTTATGTGCAAGCTGCTGCGCGTGCCTGCGAACACGGCTATGCTCGTCGGCGTAGGGTCGTCTATATGCGGCGGTTCGGCGATAGCCGCGACGGCTCCCGTCATCCGCGCGAAGGATAATGAAGTGGCGACTTCGATATCCGTGATATTCCTGTTCAACGTGATCGCGGCGTTCACGTTCCCCGCGATAGGACAGGCGCTCGGCATGACGGATACGGGTTTCGGCATGTGGGCGGGCACGGCGATAAACGACACTTCGTCCGTCGTGGCTGCGGGGCAGAGCTGGGAGAGCATCACGGGCAGCGACGCGGCTCTCGAGTATGCGACGATAGTCAAGCTGACGCGCACGCTCGCGATCATCCCGATAACTCTCGCGCTTGCGGTGTGGCAGCTCATAAAGGCGAAGCGCGCTGCAAAAGCCGTGCCGGGCGGGGAAACGGCGGGTACGCTCAACTTCAGCTTCGTCAAGGTGTTCCCGTGGTTCGTGATATTCTTCCTCGTCGCGGCGGTGATAAACACCTGGCTGTTCCCGCTCACGGGCGCGGGCGAGGACATTTCGTCCTTCCTGTCCGACGCGGGCAAATTCATGATAACCCTGGCTATGGCGGCGATAGGGCTGAACACCAACGTCGTAAAGCTCGTCCGCTCGGGTCTGAAACCCATTCTTCTCGGTCTCGTCTGCTGGATCGCGATAGCCTGCGTCAGCATCGGCGTACAGACCGCCCTCGGCATGTGGTGAGCCGCCTGCCGATGCGGCGTATCGCATAACGCCGAAACGAGCGGAATGTCGGGATAAGTCTCGGGTAAAATATTTACGGGTATGAGCGCACGGAGAACATCCGTGCGCTCATGCTTTTTATGCGTTTTTTACATAGGCGCGTCGTTCGTCGGCGCCCGGAGCCGGTCAGGACATTGTGTTTCGGATCGGCGTTTTTTATTTTCCGCCGGCGCGGTAGGTTCGTTACGTCTTGTCCGAAGATACATGAGAGTTATGTGAACGGACTGTGAAAAAACTTTATCCCGCGAACAAATTTACCATTTTCATGAACAAATAATGCTATAAAATCGGGGGGGGGGTATTAAAATGAATGTGTCATCGGGTGGTCGCGCGGGCGGACGGTAAGACCGGCGGCAACGCATCCCGCCGCGGATGACGGACATCGGAAAATGTATAAAAGGAGAAAATCGTATGTTCAGAAACAGAAAGATCAGCTTCATCGTGGGAGCGGGCGTGGCGGCGCTTATACTGATATTGCAGTCGCTGCCGCCGTTCAACAGAGTGCCGTCGTCGTTTGAATTTTCGGCAAGACCGGGGCTGGGGCTCATCCATGCCGCGTGGATACTCCTGATGGTCTCAGCGCTCATAGTGGTGGCTCTCGGTGTTGTCGGCGCGTTCGTCATGATGAAGGATAAACCGGTGAAGTATACGAATATTTACGGCATCGTATACAACGTTTCGTTGTTCCTGCCCTTCGTCTTCTGTCTGCTTATGCTCATAGGCGACGCGATGAGCGTATTCGCATTCATGAGCCAGAGCGTGCCGGACGTGTTTGCCGAAGTATTCATCCTGACCGTCCCGCCTTTTTACGTAGTGCTTCTGATCACGCTCGCTATGCCGATAGCGTCGCATTACAGAAAGATAAGGAAGCCTAAAACGGATACCGAGACGTCTGTCGACGTCCGGTGACAAACGCGCGTAAGGCGTGTGGAACGCAGCGGAAAAGGGGGTGAACGGATGGATTAGGATTATCTGCGCCATTATGTAAATTCGGATATCGTTATGGAAAATGATCGATAGGAAAATGCGGCATGAGCCGCGAAACATCGTGTTTTTGACAGGGCGCGGAAGAGCGCCCGATACGGAGGAGAATAATGTCAGAAAACAGGAAAAGAATGAGCAATCGGAATTTCATTTTGATAGTTCTTCCGATCGTGATACTGCTGGTGGCTGTCTGCATCGTAGCTACGGTGGTCATGAATTCCTTCTCGTACCTGATGGACATGCAGTTCGGCAGAGGAGAGAGACATGTCGTGACCGCGGAAGGAACGGAAAACTGGGACACCGATTACTACGACGTAAAGTATGATACGCCCGAAGAGGCAAAAGAGGCAGCTCTCAAAGTCAATCAGAAGATAACGGACGAGGGAATGATACTGCTGAAAAACAACGGCGTCCTTCCTCTCGCGAAGGGGGCAAAAGTAACGCCGTTCGGCAAGGGCTACAAATTCCCGCACTACGATTCCCCGAACGGTACCGCGTCGATGAAACATTCGTTTGCGTATGCGGTAACGCCAGAACAGGCTTTGACGGCTTCGGGATTCGATATCGTGACGTGCGCCGCCGACCTGCAGCCCGAGACTACGTCCACGAACAAGAACGTGGGCGATTCGCAGAACGACGGCAGCGACTACAACAATTATCCCGATCAGCCGCAGCCTGCGGAAGGCACTATGGCTATCAACAGGAATTCGTTCGGTTCCAACTCCAGGATCCCCGAGCTCGGCGAATACAGATACGACGAGCTCACGGACGAAGATAAGACCGAAATGGCTCCTACCACCGCGCTCGTGTTCATCTCGCGTACCGGTTCGGAAGGCGGCGACCGTAAGTTCGACGCGTATGACGACGGCACTCCGCATTATCTTTCGCTCACTCAGAACGAAAAAGGTATGATAAAGAGAGCGAAGGAGTACTGCTCGAAGGTGGTCGTTCTCGTGAACTCCACTAACCCCTTCGAACTTGCTCCCGTCATGGAAGGCGAGCTCGAAGCCGACGCCATCCTTTGGGTAGGCAATCCCGGTGAGAACGGTTTCTACTCGATGGGCAGGATACTCTGCGGAGACGTCAACCCCTCGGGCAGGACTTACGACATCCAGGTGCGCGACATCAAGAAGGGTCCCGAAATGGCTAACTTCGGCTCGTTCAGGTACGAGATAGACGGCGACAGGACGCGCCGTTACTATGTCGAGTACGAAGAAGGCATGTACATGGGTTACCGCTACTACGAGACCGCGCACGACATAAAGGCGAGCGGATTCACTTACGGCGAACTCGACGGTAAGGGAGGGGTAAAGACCGCCGGCGCCGTTACGTATCCGTTCGGTTACGGTCTGTCTTACACGACTTTCGTACAGACCATCGAGTCTTACAGCGACAGGGGCGATGACATCACGGTAAGAGTCAACGTCAAGAACGACGGAGACGTCGCGGGCAAGGAAGTGGTGCAGCTCTATTACGATCCTCCTTACACCGATTTCGATGAGGAAAGCAAGATCGAAAAGCCGACCGCCACTCTCGTCGCATTCACGAAGACGGATGTCATCGAGCCCGGCGACGACGTCACCGTAGAACTTAAGTTCAGCAAAGAAGAAATGTCGTCTTACTGCTACACCCGCGAGAATCCCGACGGGACCGAGGGCTGCTATATGCTCGAAGCCGGCGACTACGAGATCTCGCTGAGAAAGAACAGTCACGAGATCATCGATACCGAGACATGGACGAACAGCGAGACCGTATGGTTCGACAACAGCAATCCCCGTCAGCTCGAAAAAGATATGCAGGCTGCGATGGATGAAGAGGGGAACCTGCTCGATTATCCCGCCAAGAAAGCGGTGGATCCCGACGCGGAGTTCATAGCCGCCACCAATCTGTTCGGGTATATGAGCGACTATATGGAGCGCGAGACCACGCCGCTCACGCGTTCGAATTGGGACGCTACGGTGCCCGTGGATACTCGTGAGAGCGGTAACGTCGGCACTCCCGGAACGACAAAAGTCCCTACCGACGAGACTATCGCCATGATCTGGGACGACCGCGGTTACGACGCTCTGGAAAACTACGATAAAGTTTCCGGAACATGTCCCGGCGCCGTGGAGGGCAGTCCCGTATATGTCCCCGACAGCGAAATGCCTACGGGAAAACAGGATAACGGACTGACCGTGATGGATATGCGCGGCAGGGATTATTACGACGAGAACTGGGATCTGCTGCTCGACCAGATCGATTGGGAAGCGGAGAAGGAAGACATCGAGGAGATCGTCACAAACTCCAACTATTACACCAAGGAACTTGCGTCCATAGGTCTTCCCAGGGTGATCGCCGCGGAGGGCGCGAACGGTATCCGTATCGGTCTGCCCGAAGAGATGCAGAAGCAGACCGTGACGTGGACCATGTGCCCGTCGCTCGCCGCTACGTTCAACGTGGACCTTGCGAGAGAACAGGGAGAGGCCCTGGCAGCCGAAGCGCTTGCCAACGGCATAACCGCAAGGATGTCGCCCGCGTTCAATATCCACCGTTCGCCGTTCACGGGAAGAAACCTGGAGTACTTCTCCGAAGATCCGCTGCTCAGCGGCAAGATCGTCACGGGCATACTTAACGGCTCCACCAACGGCGGTCTTATAGAGCACATCAAGCACTTCGGTCTGAACGACCAGGAGACCAACCGCAGCAACAGGCTGTATACCTGGGCGACCGAGCAGGTAGCCCGCGAGATATACAACAAGCCGTTCGAGATCGTTATACGCGAAGCCCGCAAGACCGTCAAGTACACGGCGGACAGCGAAGGCAACACCGCGACCCGCGTCATACGCGGAGCGAACGCGATGATGGTCGCGCAGAACATGCTCGGACCTACGACCGCATTCGCGAACTACGATCTCAACACGAGGCTCGTCCGCGACGAATGGGGCTTCACGGGCACGCTCATAACCGACTGGTTCTCCGTCAGCGGCAGCTGGTCCGAAGCCGTGCTGCTGTCCGGCTGCGACACGATCATGCAGGGCAACACCGCGGGCGCGGGCAAGGATATGCCTCATTACGACTCGGCTACGATACGTACCGCATTGCGTGAGACGCTCCATCGCGTTGCGTATAACATCGCGAATTCGAACGCTCTCCAGAACGCTCCTCCGGGAACGATAATCTATTACGATATGTCGCCCTGGAAGATATGGCTCATCGTTCTGAACGTCGTAGTGTACGTTATCGCGGCTGCGGGCATTGCCGGAATAGTGCTGCGCCTGGTCGACGAGCACAAGCATCCCGACAAGTATTACAACGCAAAACGAGACGGCTGATAACTCACCGCAGCCATCCCGTAACACCGTCGGCGGGCGCCCCTAAGGGCGCCCGCCGTGTCTTACTTCGGAGATATCTGAGTTATTTATCTGCTTATAGGTTTTATCGAAAGTTATTTATAGTTTTTCGGTTTAAGTTTCTTACGGGAAAGGGGCGCGGGGAAAACCCGCTTCTTTCCAAAGAAGGGGGTTTTCCCCGCAAAACCATCCCCGCAAAAACTCTACCGCTTGAACGGCAGGAAGTCGCCGACGTTTTTGTCGGCATAAATATCCTCATCCAGTTGCGATGCGCGCATCACTATATCCTTGCCGTAGCGCAGGCGCAGCCCGGCTATCGCCTCGTCCAGCTTTTCCGTGCAAGCCGAGCGGTCTCCGCTGTCGAACATGGACAGCTGCACGGGCGCAGCCGCCTCGACGAGCGCGAACGTACCGACGTCCAGCGAGCGCAGGGGAGCGCCGTTCCACAGCTCGTCGAAGAGCGCGACGGCAGCGTCGGATATATCGGATGACGAGCATATCGGGAGAGGGAGCGCCGTCTGCCTGCCGCAGCGGGTGAGATCGGAATAGCGCAGCCCGAGATAAACGCCGCCCGCGCGGAAACCGTGCTTTCTGAGCCGCGCCGCAACAAGCTCGGCAAGGTAATTGATAAGCGTGACTCCGTCCTCGCGCGTCACGAGGTCGCGCAACGCCGTGAGCCCGTGGCTCACGCTTTTGACGTCCCGCGCGACTACCGCCTCGCGTACCTCGCCCTCGTCCTCGCCCCTCGCCGTGCGCCCGAGATCGACGCCCGGCTTGCCCAGTAAACGCCGCAATACGCGTTCGTCCGCCGCCGCGAGATCGCCGATGGTACGCACGTTTATACGCCTGAGCTTTTCCGCCGTTTTCCCGCCCACACCGCACAGCTCGCCGACGTCCAAAGGCCATACCTTTTCGCGGAAATTCTCCCGCGTTATCACGGTGGTCGCGTCCGGTTTTTTCATATCGCTGCCGAGTTTGGCGAACATCTTGGTGAACGATACCCCCGCGCTCGCGGTTATGCCAAGCTCTTCCTTGACGTTCGCCCGCAGCCCGTTCGCGATGTCCTCACCGCTGCCGAACAGGCGCACGGTCTCCGTACAGTCCAGCCAGCATTCGTCCGGACCGAACGGCTCCACATAGCACGAGTAACGGTTACATATCCCGAACATGCGCTTGGATATTTTGTCGTACATATCGAAGTGCGGGGGAACGAATACGATACCCGGCGCTTTCGCCGCCGCTTCGAGCACCGTGTCTCCCGTCTTTACGCCGAACTTCTTGGCGATCTCGTTCTTCGCCAGCACCACGCCGTGCCGCTTTTCGGGCGAACCCGCTACCGCCACCGGCTTGCCCGCCAGCGACGGATCGTTTTGGCACTCCACGCTCGCGTAAAAATTATTCATATCGAGGTGTACGAACAAACTCATCCTATCTGTCTCCCGTATGTATTATACCACGGAATGCTCCGCTCGTCAATATTTGGAACAAATTTTCTATAAATTTCTTTTCGCGTACGCTTGACAACGGAGCGCGTTAAGCAATAAACTATCATTGTACGGGGAAATACAAGGGAAGCAAAGGATGCGCGTATTAAGCAAGAGATATCTCGGGATAATATTCATAATAGTATCGGCGTTCTTTTTCGCGCTCATGAACCTCTTCGTCAAGCTGGCGGGGGACTTGCCGACGATGCAGAAGGCGTTTTTCCGCAACCTCGTGGCGGCGGGAGTGGCGTTCGTGCTGCTCATGAGGAGGCCTTCGCAGTTCAAAACGATAAAGGGCAACGTCTATCCGCTCGTGATGCGCTCTCTCGCGGGGACTATGGGCATAATACTCAATTTTTCCGCGATAGACAGTATGGATATCGCGGACGCGTCCATACTCAATAAACTGTCGCCCTTTTTCTCCATAGTATTTTCCGTGTTCCTGCTCAAAGAACGCCCCGCGAAGTTCGAATGGATAGCGGTGGCAGTCGCTTTTGTAGGAGCGGTGTTCGTCGTCAAGCCGTCGTTTTCTCCCGAGGTGATACCCGCGATAGGCGGTGTGTTCGGCGGCATGAGCGCGGGACTTGCGTACACGTTCGTGCGCAAAGCGGGTGAAGGAGGCGCGAGCCGCAATCTCATCGTGTTCTTTTTCTCGATGTTCTCGTGTATCGTGATACTTCCTTTCATGCTCGCGGGTTACGAGCACATGACGTGGCAGCAGACTCTTTATCTCCTTGCGGCGGGGGCGTCCGCGGCGGGCGGGCAGCTGTTCATCACTCGGGCATATACCTACGCGCCGGCGAAGGAGATATCCGTATTCGATTACACGATAGTGCTGTTCACGGCGGCGATGGGCGCGATGTTCCTCGGCGAGTTCCCGGACGCGCTCAGCTACATCGGTTACGCGATAGTCATCGGCGGCGCGGCGATAAATTGGGCGTACCACATGATAAAAGAGCGCCGTGCGGCGAAAGCGGCGGCGATACGCGAAAACGACGGCGGCATAACGAAAGACGAGCCGGTCTGCGATCGGCAGAGCGACAGGGGAAGCGGAGGAGAAAATGGATAGATTCGAAGTGGTCTCTCCGTATGAGCCGACGGGCGACCAGCCCGCGGCGATAGACAGTATTGCGGAAGGCATAGAAAACGGCTTGCGGCACCAGGTGCTCCTCGGGGTCACGGGCAGCGGCAAGACGTATACGATGGCGAAGATCATAGAGAAGGTCAACCGACCTACTCTCGTTCTCGCGCACAACAAAACGCTCGTAGGTCAGCTCTGCAACGAGTTTCGCGAGCTGTTCCCCAAGAACCGCGTGGAGTATTTCGTTTCCTACTACGATTATTTCCAGCCCGAGGCGTATATCGTGCCCACGGACACATACATAGAAAAGGATCTCGCGATAAACGACGAGCTGGACAAGCTGCGCCATTCGGCGACGTGCAGTCTTGCCGAGCGTCGTGACACCATAGTGGTGGCGAGCGTGTCCTGCATATACGGTCTGGGTGCTCCCGAGGAATATTACCGCATGAGCGTATCCCTTCGCCCGGGGCAGGAGATGGATCGCGACGAGCTCATCCGCCGTTTGGTGAACATCAATTACACGCGTTCGGACATTGAATTCGAGCGAACGAATTTCCGCGTCAAGGGCGACACCGTGGATATATTCCCGGCGTCCAGCTCCGAGCGCGCGGTACGCGTGGAGTTTTTCGGCGATGAGATAGAACAGGTGAGCGAGATCGAGGCGATGACGGGCAAAGTGCTCGCGCGGCTCAAACATGCGGCGATATTCCCCGCGTCGCACTATGCGGTGGAAGCGGACCGTATGAAGACTGCTTTGCGGAACATATCCGCCGACCTCGACGAGCGCGTAAAGTTCTTCGAGGCGCAGGGCAAGCAGATAGAGGCATACCGCATCCGCCAGCGCACCAATTACGATATGGACATGATGCGCGAGATAGGGTATTGCTCGGGCATAGAGAACTATTCGCGCTACTTCGACGGGCGCGCTCCCGGGCAGCCGCCGTATACGCTCCTTGATTATTTCCCCGACGACTTCATCATGTTCATCGACGAGAGCCACATGAGCCTGCCGCAGCTGCGCGCGATGTACAACGGCGACCGCGCTCGCAAGACCAATCTTGTGGATTACGGTTTCCGCCTGCCCGCGGCGTTCGATAACCGCCCGCTCAATTTCGAGGAATTCAACGAGCGTATCACGCAGGTGGTGTACGTTAGCGCGACGCCCGGCGAGTACGAGCTGCGCATGGCGGACAATGTCGCCGAGCAGGTCATCCGCCCGACGGGTCTTGTCGATCCGCCCATAGAAGTGCGCCCGGTCACGGGACAGATAGACGATCTTCTCGGAGAGATCAAAAAGACCGTGGCGTCCGACGGCAGGGTGCTCGTCACCACGCTCACGAAAAAAATGGCGGAGAGCCTTACCGAGTTCCTTGCCGAGCACGGGCAGAAGGTGCGCTATCTCCATTCGGACATCGGCACCATGGAGCGCATGGATATCATCATGGGCTTGCGCAGGGGGGATTTCGACGTTATCGTAGGCATAAACCTTTTGCGCGAGGGGCTGGACATGCCCGAAGTCAAGCTCGTCGCCATTCTCGACGCGGATAAAGAGGGCTTCCTGCGCAGCGAATCGTCGCTGATACAGACGATAGGCCGCGCCGCCCGTAATGCCGAGAGCAAGGTCATAATGTATGCGGACGTTGTCACGGGTTCCATGGAGCGTGCGATAAAGGAGACCGACCGCCGACGCGCCAAGCAGCAGGCGTACAACAAAGAGCACAACATCACGCCTAAGACCATAGTCAAAAAGATAGCGAACACGCTCGAGATAACGACCAAAGCCGCGGGCGAGCTGCGGGAAGGGGATATCGGCAAGCAGATAGAATCCCTGCAAAGCCTTATGAAGACCGCTTCCGCCGCCCTCGATTTCGAAACGGCTATCAAGCTCCGCGACCGTATCGCAGAGCTGAAGAAGCTGGAACGCGCCGCCGGCAAAAGTAAATAGTTTTCGCGAAGAGTTTTTGCGAGGGAGACCCCTCTTTGACAAAGAGGGGTCTCCCTCGCGCTCCCTTTCCGAGAAACTTACGTCCGAATATTGAGCCGTTACAAATAAATATCGATAAATGCTCTTTCGTTATTTGTACCGTACGGGATGATCATTTGTTGTTTTTGCGCCTGAAAACGGCAAAAACAGGATGTAACATTCCGTAACGTTACATGTAACAAGATGTAACGTTACATATACTGTTTTTGCCATACGTTTTTCGTTTTCGAGACTTTTACGCAATAATGTTTTACGAGTGAAAGTTTCATTTTATTAAATGTATTAGCGCCGGCTCTTTGAAAATTTACGAGCGATGAGCGAGTCCGAAACGCCCTCTCCGCGCCCATCCGGAGAGGGTGGCGAGCACGGTGAGCCGCAAGGCGGCGATCCGCGAGTCGGATGTGGCGAGTGAGACTGACCGTGTAAGCATATACCGTTTGTTTGCCGCGTTATAGTATGTTCTTTATCGTAGACGGCGGCACCGAAGACTCCATCGCCAGCTTATGTATGGACATCCGTTTTTCTCCGAGCAGCTCGAGCAACCGCTCCCTTACCGTTTCGTATGTGTTTTTCGATCCTTTTTCCATACTTATAATTTAACACACATACGTTTGACATGATGGGCTATATATGATACAACATGGACTATATATAGACTATACGGAGGATTATTTAATGAGACCCATACGATGCGGCGGAATAGCGGAAAACGAAGAAGAGTATGACGCGATACGCAGGGAGCGAAAGAAAAGGTAAAGTGTGAACAGTCTCGTCTTTATTATCGTTCAGGCGGTATTCCTAATAGTTGCTTTGATCATAAAAACGGTGATGAATGACGAACTGTTCGAGATATTTTACATCATATACATGGTCGGAGCAGCAGTCTTCGTTATAATGTTGTGCGCGTTTATATGTGCCGTATACGATAAAAAAGACAAAGTCATAACGGAACACACGTTAGGGTATGTTGTGAACATGAATAAGCCGTTAAAGTATGCAATGAATAAGCCGATCTGCATGGTTTTGATAGTACTTGCGGCTTTTATGGGAGCCCTGTTCGCCGGGTTGTCCACCATATCGCTCGAATATGTTGCCGTCGCGCATGATCTTCCCGTACCTATATTCCTTGCCTTGTTCTCGCTTGTTTCCGCGGTATTTTCATTCACGCTGTTTGCATACGGGATCATGTGGATAACGCGTTGGAGCAAGCCGTGGGAGAAACTTATCGGTATAAGCGTGCCGGCGAGCGTGCCGCCCGAGGTAAAGAAGGTCGCGGAGCCGTCTCCCGCAGAGCACATAGCCGCCGACGACATGCGTTCTTTTGAAGAACATCTTAGGTTTTTGCGCGATATGTACGACTCGGGATTGCTCGACAAGGACGAATACGCCGAGGCGAAAAAACAGGCGTTCGCGCGATACGGGAGCGGGAAATGAACGACGGAATGATCGGCGAAGAAATAAACGATACGGAAGATAACGAAGAGATCGCCGCCGAAGAAAACGATTCGGAGCGGGAAAACGATAACGTTTCGCCCGATACGGAAGAGCGCAGGCTCGAAGAGATCTTGGCGCGGACGCGTTTTGACCGCAGCGCAACGATATCGTCCGTAACGGGTACGGCGATCGCTTTTCTGATCGGCGCGGCTTCGAGCGTGCTCGCGCTTTTCGTGCGTACAGACCTTGCGATAGGGTATACCGTGCTTGCGGTCGCGAGTTACATAGCGGCGTTTCTCATGTTCAACTGCATGAAAGTACCGGAGTTCGTTCGGGAAAAGCGTAAGGCGAACATGGTATTTATCGCGGTACTGCTGTCCCTGTGCGCCGTCGCCGCCGTTCTGGCGGTGGTCATGGCGTATGTGTCGGCGGAAGTTTACGGCTACGATTCCGCGATATATTTCGGCACCGTCGACGGGCTGTATTACACAGATACCGTGATTTACGAAGCGGCGGATATCGATATATACAGGATCGTCCTTTGGTCGCTTGCCATAGGTTCGGCGTGTATGAGCCTGGCTTTGGCAGCTTTTTCGGTCTCGAGCATTTTGTTGACCCGAGTACCGCTCGACAACGCAGAAGAGAGCGTCGCGGACGTGCCGCCTGATGTAAATAACGACGGGCAGAAGAGCCTTGACGACGTCCCGTCCTCCCGCCGCAATTACGACGGTAAGCTCGAAGCCGTCCGCGAGCGCATCGCCTATGCCGAAAAGTTATACCGCTCGGGGATGATCACCGAAGAGGAATATCACGAGCTGAAACTCGGTATACTCTCTTCCGTCTCTTCGCCGGACAAAACGGAAAATAACAAATAAACGCCCGCCGCAGGCAAATTCTCCCTGCGCCCATACGCCACTTTATACGGGATCCGCAGTCAGACGATATGCCTCTGAGCGCATACGCTTTGCTATACAGAATTCGCAGCAGGCTCTGTTTTTACATGCATACGCCCCGTTTTACGGGATCCGAAGCGAAACCGCGAGATTTTCGGATGGAAAGGCACGTTTTCGGAAGCGGACGGATGTGAAAGCGGTCGCCGCAGGGTGATCCCGCGGCGACTCCGAAACGTGACTTTACGCCGAAAAGACGCGCTTTTCGCGTCTGCACGGAAGCAAAACAAAATAAAACGGGAAACCGTTTGGTTTCCCGTTTATATTTTGTTTTGCTGCGGTCAGGCCTTGCCGTTGCAGCCGAGCACGTTGACGAGCTTGTGCTTTACGCACTCCTTGATGAGCGCGCGTGCGTCGGTGAGGTACTGGCGAGGGTCGAAGTGCGTGGGGTTCTCCGCGAAGTGCTTGCGGACTGCCGCGGTGAACGCCATGCGGAGGTCGGAGTCGATGTTGATCTTGCAGACCGCCATCGAAGCCGCCTTGCGGAGCAGATCCTCGGGAACGCCCTTAGCGCCGGGCATGGAGCCGCCGTACTGTTCGATCATCTTGGCGTACTCGGGGATGACCGAGCTTGCGCCGTGAAGAACGATAGGGAAGCCGGGGAGTTTCTCTGCGACCTTTTCGAGGATATCGAAACGGAGCTTTGCTTCGCCCTTGAACTTATATGCGCCGTGGCTGGTGCCGATGGCGATGGCGAGGGAGTCGACGCCCGTTCTGCCGACGAACTCTTCCACCTGATCGGGATCGGTGTAAGCCGCGTCTGCGTCCTTGACCTTGACGTCATCCTCGATGCCGGCGAGCTTGCCCAGCTCGGCTTCGACGACTACGCCGTGATCGTGAGCGTACTCGACGACCTTCTTCGTGATCTTGATGTTCTCCTCGAACGGATGGGCGCTTGCATCTATCATGACGGAGGTGAAGCCGTTCTCGATGCAGTCCTTGCAAAGCTCGAACGTATCGCCGTGGTCGAGGTGCATGACGATGGGAAGACCCGTATCTTCCACAGCCGCTTCGATGAGGTGGCGGAGGTAGATGGGGTTCGCATACTTACGAGCGCCGCTCGAGACCTGAAGGATAAGGGGAGCGTTCTCTTCCTTTGCGGCGGAAACGATACCCTGGATGGTCTCCATGTTGTTTACGTTGAAAGCGCCGATGGCGTAGCCGCCTGCGTATGCTTTCTTAAACATTTCGGTACTGGTTACTAAAGGCATAAAATTCCTCCATACGTTTCTTTTTGACTTTTGTCGATTTATAGTATACTACTTTACTTTATAAATTTCTACTGATTTGACCACTATTTTGAAAAATTTTGTAGACTATTGAAAAAAATCCTGCTATACTTATCTGCGGAAAAGAGATCGCCCTCGCGCGCCGTGCGGTTTTTGCCGCGGCATTTGCGCATAATAACAAGGCGATACACAAGGAGGCATAACATGTTCGATCCGAGAATGAAAACGCTCGCAAGCAACCTCGTCAACTATTCCGTGGCGGCAAAGCCGGGCGACAAAGTACTTATAGAGACCACCGACGTTCCCGCGGAATTTACCGAGGAGCTTATTCGTCAGGTATACGCGGCGGGCGCGTACCCGTTCGTTGAAACATACAAAGGCAAGGTGGAAGCCGCTTTGCGTTCGGGCACGAGCGAAGAGCATAGCAAAATGCTCGCCGATTTCGCGGGTTACCGCATGAGTAAAATGGACTGCTACATCGGCGTGCGCGGTAACGAGAACGCCTACGACCTTTCGGGCGTGCCCGAGGATAAAGCGGGCATATACTCCCGCCTGTATTCCTATCCCGTGCATCACGAGATGCGCGTCAAGAATACCCGCTGGGTAGTGCTCCGCTGGCCCAACGACTCCATGGCTCAGCTCTCGGGCGAGCCCACGGATTCTTTCGAGGACTTCTATTTCCGCGTCTGCTGCATGGACTACGCCAAAATGGATAAAGCCATGGACGCGCTCAAAGCGCTCATGGACAAGACGGATAAAGTCCGCCTCGTAGCCAAGGATACCGACCTGACTTTCTCGATAAAAGGCATAGGCGCGGTCAAGTGCTCGGGACACATGAACATCCCCGACGGCGAGGTATATTCCGCTCCCGTGAAGGACAGCGTGAACGGTCGAATAACCTACAACGTCCCTTCCATCGAAAACGGTACGAAGTTCGAGAACGTGTCCCTCGAATTCAAAAACGGTAAGATAGTTTCGGCTACCGGCAATTATCCCGAAAAGATAAACGCCATTTTCGATACCGACGAGGGCGCGCGCTACGTGGGCGAGTTCGCGATCGGCGTCAATCCCTTCATAACCAAAGCGATGGGGGACATCCTCTTCGACGAAAAGATCTCAGGTTCCATCCACTTCACGCCCGGCTGCTGCTACGACGACGCATACAACGGTAACCAAAGCGCGGTGCATTGGGATCTCGTCCTCGTCATGACGCCCGAGTTCGGCGGCGGCGAGATATGGTTCGACGACATCCTCATCCGCAAAGACGGACTGTTCGTCCTTCCTTCGCTCGCGGCTCTCAATCCCGAAAACCTCAAATAACGGACGGCGGCATTGCCGCCGTTTTCCGTTATCGCTTGACATATTCCGCGATAGTTGTATAATGTTCTTATAACGATTTAGCGGAAGGCGGGTAATGTTGCCTGCAGGAGGTACTTATGAGGATAAAAGTTTTGGCGATCACCGCCGCGGTATTCGCGGCGTTAGGTCTTATCGTAGGCATCGTATATCACGGCATGATGCTTTCTTTCGGTACGGGAGGTACGGCGATGGCGGCTACGCATCCGATGACGTTCGCTCTCGGCTGCGGAGGTTTTCTCATCGCCGCGGTATTTGAAAAGCTTTTTGTGCTGTCGGAAAGCAAATTGGCTAAACCGACTTACTTTATATACATAGCGGGTACGGTATTCACCGTAGTAATGCTGATCGTTCGCGGATATATCCGAATGTCCGGAAGCGATATATCCGACGGCGCAGACGCCGCAATATCCGGCATCGCGGGTATAGCGCACGCCATACTTGCCGCAGGCATGGTGCTCTTTTTTATCATGTTTATACGGAGCTTGTGCAAAAAAGATAAAAGCGATAACTGATGTTTTTGCGCCCGTCGGTTTTATGCCGCGGATATTCTCTTGACAAAAGCCGCGTTATATGTTACTATAATGATAACGATTATCATTAAGGAGCATTGCGGCATAACATGCAAAGGAACACGTTGCAGCGCAAGCGGGTAATGGACGTGCTGACGTCGCTGGAGGGCGAACATCCGAGCGCGGAGAGGGTGTACGAAAGAGTGCACACCCTTTTCCCGACCGTGAGCAAAGCGACGGTATACCGCATACTCAAAGACGAAGCCGCGCACGGCACGATACTCGGTGTGGATCTCCCGCGGGACGTCGGACGTTACGATTCGCGTACGGATGGGCATTACCACATACGCTGCCGCGTGTGCGGGCGCGTTTCGGATATAGAGAGGGGTGACGGCGAGCTCAGCCGCATGTTCGTGAACGACAGCGGGTTCGAGATAGAAAACGTTCAGCTGTCTTTTACGGGTGTCTGCGCCGAGTGCGCCAAACAAATGAAAACAGCATCTGCACCGAGTGCCGATGCAAAAAAAATATAAAAGGAGAATATCTCATGAAAGAACTCAAAGGAACGAAGACGGAAAAGAATCTGATGACGGCGTTTGCGGGCGAGAGCCAGGCGTACACGAAGTACGGCTATTATGCTTCGCAGGCGAAGAAGGACGGGTATGTGCAGATATCCGAGATATTTGCAGAGACCGCGGGCAACGAGAAGGAGCACGCCAAGCTGTGGTTCAAGTACCTGCACGGCGGGTCCGTTCCCACGACTACGGATAATCTTGCGGACGCTGCGGCGGGTGAGAACTACGAGTGGACGGATATGTACGACCGTTTCGCGAAAGAGGCGCGCGAGGAGGGCTTCACCGAGATAGCCGCTAAGTTTGCGCTCGTGGGCGCGATCGAAAAGGCGCACGAGGAGCGTTACCGTAAGCTGCTCGCGAACATCGAGGGCGGGCTCGTATTCTCCCGCGACGGCGACGCAATCTGGCAGTGCATCAATTGCGGTCACATCGTGATCGGCAAAAAGGCGCCCGAAGTCTGCCCGACCTGCAATCACCCGCAGTCCTACTTCATGCTCCGCCGCGAGAATTATTAAGGGTTTTTGGTAAATGTAATGCGAGGGAAAACCCCTCTTTGGGCAAAGAGAGGGTTTTCCCTCGCGCTCCCTTTCCCGAGAAACTTAAACCAATACAGTAAAATAATCGAATACGCAAATAAGCATTTACAGTATTCGCAATTAAAACGAAGTAACTGAACACGCAAATAAACATTTGCTGAATTCGTAGCCGAAACGAAATAGCTTAACACGTAAATAAACATTTGCTGAATTCGCAGCAGACGCATCGGATTTTTCAGGTAGAAATCGCGTTTTCGGAATGAGCGGACGCGGAAATGGTCGCCATAAGGTGACCCTATGGCGACCCGAAAACGCGGTTTATAACGAAAAAGACGGTGCGGACTGCGTCTGTACGCAGCGCACGGCGTGAGCCGAGCGATAGCGGTGCGCAAGTATTATGATAGACTCTCATTGCCATCTTACCGACCCGTACTATGCGGGCGGGGAAGATATAATAAAAAATATGGCGGCGGACGGGCTGGAGGCTCTCGTTACCGTCGGTTACGATATCCCCACGAGCGAGCGGTGTGCGAGTCTCGCGGCGGAGCACGGCGGCGTGTATGCGACCGTCGGTCTGCACCCGAGCGAGATAAAGGACGAGAGCGACGTCGGGCGTATCCTGCCGTTGCTTTCTCTTCCCGGAGTGGTAGCTCTCGGGGAGATAGGGCTCGATTATCATTGGGACGACGTCCCGCGCGACGTGCAGAAACGCGTTTTCGAAGCGCAGTTGGATATCGCGCGTTCGAGCGGCAAGCCCGTGGTCATACATTCGCGCGACTGCGACGGCGACATGCTCCCCGTAATGAAGCGGTGGTATAAAATGCTGCCCGGCGGGATCGTCATGCACTGTTTTTCGTCGTCGGCGGAGCTTGCGAAAGAGTATGTCAAAATGGGCTGTTACATCTCTTTCGCGGGACCCGTTACGTTTAAAAACGCCAAGCGCGGCGACGCGATACGCGCGGTCCCAGACGAGCTCCTTCTCGCGGAAACGGATTCGCCCTATCTCACTCCCGTGCCGCACAGGGGAGAAAAGAATTACCCGGCTTATGTCAGGTACGTCATCGAAAAGCTCGCCGAAGAGCGCGGCTCGGATTTTACGTCGGTCGAGCGGCTGACGAGCGATAACGCAAAGAGGTTTTACGGCATATCATGAAACTCGTTATCCAGCGCGTGCGCTCGGCGAGACTGAGCGTGGAAGGAAAAACGGTAAGCGAGACAGGTCACGGGCTCGTGGTCTATCTCGGCGTGGGCAGGGGAGACGGCGAACGCGAGTGCGGGATCGCGGCGCGCAAGATATCTTCGCTGCGCATATTCTCGGACGAAGCGGGCAAAATGAATCTTTCGCTCAAAGACATCGGCGGCGAAGCTCTCATCGTTTCGCAGTTCACGCTGTACGGAGACGCGCGCAAGGGCAACCGCCCCTCGTTCACCGAAGCCGAGCTGCCCGAGCCTGCGGAAAAGCTATACCGCCGAGTATGCGAACTGACGGAAGAAGCGGGAGTTACCGTAAAACGCGGCGTGTTCGGCGCGGACATGCTCATCGATCAGTCCTGCGACGGTCCCGTAACGATCGTCCTCGACCTTCCTCCCGCCTCGGCATAAAAACATAAACAAACGACGCATGCTTTTCTCGGCATGCGTCGTTTCGCGTCCTTCCGCAAATATCTCTCGGAATTTGCGCGGAATTTGCGATACATTCCGCATGACCGTTTGACATTCTTTACCGCATTGTGCTATAATCCTTTCGTGCCTAAAATAAAGACGGAAAAAAGCGGACCGCGTTCGGGCATAAGAGCAGAGCGCGAGTATGCGAAGTCGATAGGCGTACCGGCGCCCACGCGGCTGAATAAAGAGCAGCTGGACGAAGCGGTCAGGCGGCGTGAGCTCGAGCTCGGTATCACGGGCGAGAAGCACAGCATTTACGACTTTACGCCCGAGGAGCGCAAGACGCTCGAAAGCGGACTTCGCGGCAAGCACCGGGCATATCGCATGGTGTCCGGGTATTTCCGCGCTTTCCCCGAAGGCGACGGCGTACTTCGCCGCGATCCGTTCGCGATACTTCCCGAGGCGGACACATACATTCCCGCGAGCTATGTGCGCGCGTGCGACATCCGCGAAGGCGACAGGATAACGGGTGTGGGCGCGGTGTTGTTTTACAACAAGATAAGAGTGCTCAAAAGCGTGCATTACGTGGACGGCGACTCCAAGAGGCGCTCTCCGCTGCGCACGGACTATGCGGAACTTCCCGCGGGAAGAGTATCGCATAAAGTCGATCTTCACGGCAATCATTCGATAGTGGCGCTCGTCGACAGGGTGCTCGCGCTCGGCATGGGCGAGAGCCTGGTGATAAGTGGCAGGCGCGAAGAGAACGAAACGTATTTTTACGAAGCGGCGATCGCGCTTTGCAAGGCGCTGCGCGCGGGGTTCGACGGCGTGACTTACGCGGTGTTCGGCTCAGGCGGCAGAAAGGCTCTCGACGCGGCTTACGACCCCGAAACGACAATAACGGGCGGCGGAGAAGACGACTGCGCGTTCATGCGCGAGATGATAAAACGTACCATCGAGCGCGGAGAGAACGCCGCGGTGGTGCTGGCAGATCCCGACCGCGACGCGCGCCCTTTCCTCGAGATGGCGAAAGCGTACGAGGACGCGTCGGTCACCGTCATAGCGTTCACGCGCGAGGCGTTCCCGGCGGACGCGCATATAGCCTTCGACGGCGGCGAGATAGACGGCGAAAACACGGGCAATCCGCTCATGGCGGAGATATGCGGCAAGATGCGCGCCGCGGCGGCGGCAAAAGCGACGCGCCGCATAAAACGCGCGAAGCCGGACGATTTCATAGAAGCGTTTACTAAGTATGTCAGCAAAAAGTAAGATATCATATCTCGGCGACAGATATACGCACACTTACGCCGCGGCGGAAAAATTTTCGCACGGGGAAGCGGAACTCGTCGGGTATCATACGATATATTCGTCCATAGAGGCGGCGCTGCGGGGCGAGTGCGACTATGCCGTCGCGCCGATAGAAAATTCCTGCGGCGGAAGCGTGACCGACACGCTGGACGCGCTCCGCGCTCTTCCGCTGTACGTGCGCGAAGAGACCGTTCTCCATGTGCCTCAGCACCTCATAAGCGTGGCGGGCGCGACGGCGGACGGGATAAAGACCATATATTCGCACCCGCAGGCTCTCGCTCAATGTGACGGGTATCTCCGTCTTCGTTTCCCGCAGACGGAGACCATAGCGGTGTCCAGCACGGCGGAGGCATTGTCGCTCGCGACGGATCCGGGCAAAGCCGCGATCGCCCGCGCTCCCGCCGAAGGGCAGGAGATAATAGAGCGGGAAGTGGAGGACGTCAAAAACAATTCCACGCGGTTCGTGCTCCTCGGCAGGGAGCCGTCTGAAAGCGGGGACAAATGCAGCGTGGTATTCGAAACGCCCAACACGCCGGGCGCGCTCAACCGGGCGCTGGCGCTGTTCGGCGACCGCGGTCTGAACATGACCAAGATAGAATCCCGCCCGCACAGGTCGGAGCTGGGCAGATACGTGTTCTTCGTGGATTTCGAGTGCGGCGACGGACCGCTCACCGAAGTTCTCGGTGAGCTGGCGGGCAGGACTTCCGCCATGAAATATCTGGGCAGATATTCGCGCGTGTAACGCACGGACGATATAAAAAGCAAACAAAACCGAGCCGCCGGGAAGGCGGTATGGGAGAAGAAATGGGACTTATAAAATGGATACTCGGCGGAGATAACCGCCGACACATCAAAAAGCTGAGAAAGAGCGTGGAAAAGATAAATGCGCTCGAACCTCATTACGCCGCGATGAGCGACGACGAGCTCCGCGGCATGACGGACGCATTCAAAGCGCGTCTTGCGAAGGGCGAAACGCTGGACGACATCCTCTGCGACGCGTTCGCGGTCGTCAGGGAAGCCTCCAAGCGCGTGACCGGACTGCGCCATTACGACGTGCAGCTCATGGGCGGTATCGTCCTTCACCAGGGCCGTATCTCCGAGATGAAGACCGGTGAAGGTAAAACGCTCACCGAAACGCTGCCCGCGTACCTCAACGCGCTTTCGGGCAAAGGCGTGCATATCGTCACGGTAAACGACTACCTCGCCCGCCGAGACGCCGAGTGGATGGGTAAGATACCCCGCTTCCTCGGCATGACAGTGGGCGTCATATACCCCAATCAGGACAGGGCGGAGAAGCAGAAGGCTTATGCCTGCGATATCACTTACGGAACGAACAACGAGTTCGGTTTCGACTATCTGCGCGACAACATGGTGGTCTACGAGAACCAGAAGATGCAGCGCGGACACAACTTCTGTATCGTCGACGAGGTAGACTCCATACTCATCGACGAAGCGAGAACGCCTCTCATCATAAGCGGCAAGGGCAAGGATTCCAGCTCGCTTTACCAGTCCTGCCAGCGTTTCGTTCGCCGCCTGCGCGCGTCCACCAACGTCGACGACGAAGGTAAGCCGCTCGATCCCAACGAGGAGCCGGACGGCGACTACGAGATAGACAAAAAGAAGCGCGCCATCTCCCTCACGATAAACGGTATCATCCGCGCGGAGAACGATTTCGGCATAGACAACCTTGCGGACGCCGAGAACAGCGAGCTCAACCACTACATCAACAACGCCCTTCGCGCGAATTACATCATGACGAAGGACCGCGATTACATCGTAAAGGACGGCGAGGTCATCATCGTCGACGAGTTCACGGGACGTCTGATGCCCGGGCGCCGTTACAGCGACGGTCTGCACCAGGCTATCGAAGCCAAGGAGAACGTCAAGATCCAGGGCGAGAACATGACTCTCGCGACGATCACCTTCCAGAACTACTTCCGTATGTACAAGAAGCTGTCCGGCATGACGGGTACGGCAAAGACGGAAGAGACGGAGTTCAAAGGCATATACGGTCTCGACGTCGTCGTGATACCGCCCAACGTGCCCAGCCGCCGTATCGACGAAACGGATAAGGTGTTCGCTTCGACGGACGCGAAACTGCGCGCGATCATCGCGGAGATAGAGGAGTGCAACTCGAGAAGGCAGCCCGTCCTCGTCGGTACCACGAGCGTGGAAAAGAGCGAAGAGATAAGCAAAATGCTTCGCAAGAAGAAGATCCCGCATAACGTCCTCAACGCGAAGAACCACGAAAAGGAAGCGGATATCGTCGCTCAGGCGGGTCGTATCGGCGCGGTGACCATCGCGACCAACATGGCGGGCCGAGGCACGGATATACTGCTCGGCGGTAACGCGGAATACCTCGCCAAAGGCGACATGAAGAAGTCCGGCGTTCCCGACGAGATCATCGAGATAGCGTCCTCGCACATGACGGTCTCTCCCGAAGACAGATTCCCCGTGCAGAGCGAAGAGCGCGAGGCGAACGGCGAGGAAGTGCTTGCCGCCCGCGAGAAATACAACGAGCTTTACAAGGATTACAAAAAGAGAACGGAAGAGGAGAAGAAGGAAGTCGAAGAAGTCGGCGGTCTGCGCATCGTAGGCACCGAGCGTCACGAGTCCCGCCGCATAGACAACCAGCTGCGCGGCCGTGCCGGACGTCAGGGCGATATCGGTTCGAGCGTGTTCTTCCTTTCGGTGGACGACGAAATGATCCGTCTGTTCGGCGGCGAGAAGATAAAGAGCATAGCTCAGTACATCTCGGGCGAGGGCGACGAGCCCATCGTTTCCCGCCTGTTGTCGGCGGCTATCGAGGGCGCGCAGAAGCGCCTCGAAGGCATCAACTACAGCAAGCGTCTCAACGTCCTCGAGTACGACAACGTCATGAACACCCAGCGTAAGATCATCTACGAGCAGAGAGACAAGGTCTTGCGCGGCGAGAGTGTCCACGACCAGATCGTCAAGATGATGGAAGATCAGTGCGGCAAGGCGATAAAGGAGCACACCAACCCCAAGACGGACTGGAAGGAGTGGGACGTAGAGGGTCTCAACCAGGAGATAGCCAAAGAGCTCGCCATCGTGCCCAAGGGCGAGAGATATTTCTCTGAGAGCGTCGTCGGTTCGCTCACCGTGGACGAGCTCAGAGCCAAGCTGGTCGAGCAGGTGCTCGCGCGGTACGAGCAGGTGGGCGAGATGGCTGTCGACGCCAACTTCAACCTCGCCGAGTTCGAACGCAACCTCTTCCTGCGCGTCATCGACGGTCAGTGGACGGCGCATATCGACGACATGGACGAACTGCGCCGCAACGTCATGCTTTACGCATACGGTCAGCAGGATCCCGTCGCCGTGTATAAGAAAGAAGGTTTCGACATGTTCAACAGCATGATCGGACGCATACAGGAACGCATAGTCGGCAACCTCACGCACATTTCGGAGATCAAGCGCGACGAAAAGGTCGGGCGCCGTACCCAGGTGGGCGAGGAAGTGCAGGCTACCACCGCCGACGGCAAGACGTTCACCCGCACCCGCGATACGATACACAAGGGCAACATCCCCTCGCGTAACGATCCCTGCCCCTGCGGAGCTTGCTGGCCGGATGGCAGACCCAAGAAGTATAAAGAATGCTGCGGTAAGGATAAATAATGCTCGCCGAAGATCTCAAAAACAAGATTAAAGAATTAAAAGTCAAGTATGACGGCATCGAACGCGCTTCCGACATCCCTTCGCTGGAAGCGCGTGATGCCGAATTGCGCAAAGCGCAGGAAGACCCCGACCTGTATTCGGACTTAAAGCGCGCCGAGCAGATCAACCGCGACGCCAAAGCCGTGGGGGACAAGCTCGCGGCTCTCAAAAAAATGAAAGCGGAGCTTGCGGACCTCGACGACCTCGTGGATATGGCGGCGGAAGAAGGGGACGAAGCGCTCGCGGAGATAGCCGAAGAGATAAACAAGCTGGACGGACCTCTCGAGCAGCTGCACATACAGTCCCTTCTCAAAGGGGAGTACGACGACTGCAACGCCATACTCACGCTGCACGCGGGCGCGGGCGGCACCGAGGCGCAGGACTGGACGAGCATGCTCTACCGCATGTACCAGATGTTCTGCGACAAAATGGGCTATTCTTACGAAGAGCTCGATTACCTCGCGGGCGACGAAGCGGGCATAAAGACGGTCACTTTCAAGGTAAAAGGCGTGAACGCTTACGGCTACCTCAAAGCGGAAAAGGGCGTGCACCGTCTCGTGCGCATATCTCCCTTCGATTCGAGCGCGCGTCGGCACACGTCGTTCGCCAGCCTCGACGTCATGCCCGAGATAGAGAACGACACCGAGATAAAAATAGAGGATAAAGACCTCCGTATCGATACCTACCGTTCTTCGGGCGCGGGCGGGCAGCACATAAACAAGACGGACTCCGCCGTGCGCATAACCCACCTGCCCACGGGCATCGTCACCAGCTGTCAGACGCAGCGCAGCCAGACGCAGAATAAAGAATACGCGATGCGCATGCTCGTGAGCAAGCTCGTGGAACTGCGCCTGCAGGAGCAGATGGCGAAAGCGCAGGACATCAAAGGCGAGCTGAAAAAGATAGAGTGGGGGAGCCAGATACGCTCTTACGTTTTCTGCCCCTACACGCTCGTCAAGGATCATCGCACGGGCTACGAAACGAGCAACGTCCAGGCGGTGATGGACGGAGATATCTTCGGGTTCATCTGCGATTATCTGGCTAAATCCTGAAAGCGGAGCATTTGCTCCGCTTTTTGCGTGCGGGCAGATAAGGCGCGGTCGCCTCAAAGGAAATTTCATTAAAATTTTTGTCATACATATTGACGTAAAGAGTTTTATACGTTATACTTGAATAAAGCCGAGGGCATATAAACAAAAATAATAAGGAGGACGATAATGAGTAAATGTGAAAAATGCGGCAGCGAGATCGACGACGGCGCGACCGTCTGCCCCGAGTGCGGAGCGGAACGCTCCGAGCCGAAAACGTGCGACGATAAGAAAAAGACGGACGGCGGCGTTTATGACAAATGGCGCAAGGCAAACGGGTTCAATGCGTTTCTTGCGAGAGCGGGGAAGATGATCTCCGCGTCGTTCGCTCTGCTTGCGGCGCTGTTCTGCCTGCTGGCGCTGTTGCTGTATATGACGCTCATCGTGATGAGCAGCGACCCGTTCATCCCGCTCACGATAACATTTCTCGTTCTTGCCGCGGTATGGCAGACGTTTGCCGACGTTTACGCGCAGCAGTCGATGTGCTCGCTGGCGGAGAAGGACGCGGGGTTCGATCTTCGCGCTCTTGCCGCAGAGCAGACTTCGTATGCCAAAGGCGGGAACATAGCGGACGCCGAATATATCGCGGGTGAGAAGAGTTCTTATCCGTCGGTGATGCTCATCGCCGAACGGGTGCTCTTCCTCGCCGGGATGATAGTCGCGGTCGCCTGTCTGCTCCCCGTCGTGGGGTTCGTGTTCGCGTATCTCGTGAACGGCACTCCGGCGGATATCCCCGATTATCTGCTTTCAGTGCTTGCGAGGCTCATAGTCGGCGTAGTGCTCACGGCGGGTCTGCTCATCGCGTCCAAAGCGATAAACGGCAGGCGGGTCAAAACCGTTCTCGACCGCTATTCGAAGGAATTCGGCAAAATTCTGCCGATAAAAGAGAGCAAGAACTGAACTTGCTCCGCCAAATTCGCAAAACCTGCCGAAAACGCTTGCGGTTTTATGTCTGCTGTGGTAGAATGATTAAGCCGTGCTAAGTGGGGAGCCAGCGGTGCCCTTTACCTGCAATCCGCTACAGCAGGGCTGAAAGCCGTTCTCGGCGTATGTCGTGGAAGGTAAGTTGTAAGTAAGTGGTGTTGACCCCGGGGTCTTGTGCAACGCTTTACTGTGAACCGTGTCAGGGCTTGACCGCAGCAGCACTAAGCAGCTCTTGGCGTGTGCCACAAGTAAGCTTCGGGCGAGCCGGCTGCTTGCGAGACTCTTTGGCGATGTACGACAAAAACGGATGCACGGTTTTTTTGAAAATAAAGACGTCTGCCGCAGATATGAGCGACGGACGTCTTTGCCTTTTTCTGCATTGCCGCATGCAGGCCGAACGGCAGCACGCGTCGGGCGCGGAGAGGAGAAAAGGATGATAAAACAGGGGATAGTAAATTTTTTCAAAAGCCTTAAATACTTTTTCACGCCGCTCGGCACCATTGCGCTCGGTCTGATAATAGGTCTGTCCATAGCCGTGCCGGGAGCGATCTCCCTCGTGAGCGCGCTCGCGGGCGACGTCAAAGCCGTTCTCGCGGGTACGTCGGTGGATTTCACCGCGCTCGGCGAGAGCCTCGAAGAAGCCGTGATGAGCCTCGATTGGAGCGATCCTCTCGCCGCGTTGAGCGAAATGCTCAGCCGCGAATGGCTGACGGCGACGATAAATGCCTGCGTGGGCGCGTTCGTCGAAGTCACGGACGTATATGCCGCGGGTTTTTCCGCGGCGGTCACCGCGTTTCTCAGAGGCATAGTCGGATATATCGTCCTCGTGGCGATATTCCTCGTGCTCGGGTTCGTGGGCGGGTATTTCCTCGTCCGCTGGCTGATACGACGCAATATCGCCCGCCGCGATCTGCTGCGCTCCGTCCTTGCGTTCGTCATAGACGCGTTCATCGCCGCTACGCTCATCGCGGTATGCCTTTGGCTGTTATCTGTATGGAAGCCGAGCGCCGCCGTTACGACCGTGGTGTCACTGCTGCTCTTCGGTTTTATATCCCTTCTCGAAGCGTATGTCGTAAACGCCCGCGGCAAAGTGCGCCTGCGCGAGATCGTGAGCTTCAAAAATATCCTGTCGTTCATCGCGGCTAACATCATCGTCCTGCTCCTCGGCGCGGCGTGCGTCGTCGCCGTTACCTTCCTGACGAACGAGATAGCGGGCGGCATCCTCGGTATAGTGTTCATGGAGATAGCTTTTATCGTCGCGGGCGCCAATGCCGAATCGTACGTCATAAATAAAGCGAACGAGGCGGATATGAATAAAAACGCCGCGCCCGAGACATGATAGATATGCCCGCGCTCACGGGCAGGAGGAAAATATCCATGTCGGAAAAGATCTACAAGACGGGGATGACCCCGGGAAGCGGCACTTACGACTGCACCAACTGCCATACCAAGGTACACCTCGGCAGCGGCGACACCATGCCGCCTTGCCCCAAGTGCACGAACAACGAGTTTACCAAAGAGTAAACGGTGCGGAGCCGCGGCGAATGACCGCGGCTCCGGCATTTCGGAGAATTTTTTCGTGATGCGAATATTTTTTCGTAACATGAGCAAACTGTAAGTACGGTCGCCGAATACCGCGGCGAGACCGGCGACAAAGCGGAAAAACGTTCATTCGGGATATCGCTCCGCAATGAAATCACTTCTCCGCGCAGATCGTCGAAAAACTTTCGCATAAGCGATGCGCGGAGAAGCGACCGAAAAAAATAAAGAACGCGAAAGCGTTCGCGGAGACGTCGCAAGACGTCTCCGTTTTTATGCCCGTTGCGAGCGTGACTCGTAAGAGAAGCCGCTTAAAAACGCGCTCGTTTGCGGCGTTCCTTCGGGTCGGCGTCGGTCGCTAATCAAATTTTAATCAAACTCTTTTTTTCAAAGGTATTTACAAAATCCGCGCGGTGTGCTAAAATACGGTTATGGAATACATGAACATCGATTTCGTGGATAAACCGGTATCAAGGCTTATGTTCGGTACGAGCACGTCGCTCATGCGGAAAGGCGGTGACGCGAGCGCTTTGCTCGACAGCGCTTTCGGGCTGGGCGTCACGGCGTTCGATACCGCGCGCTGCTACGGCAAGGCGGAAGAGACTCTGGGTGCGTGGGTGCGCAGCCGCGGCAACAGGGAAAAGATCGTCATCCAGTCCAAAGGCGGGATAAACGGATTTTTGTGGCGCAGCCGTATACGCGAGCGGGATATCCGTTACGACCTGGATAAGTCGCTTGCCGCTCTCGGTACGGATCATATAGACATATATCTCCTTCACCGCGACGATAAACGCGTGCCGGCGGGGGATATCGTGCAGCTGCTCAATTCCTTGGCGAGCGACGGCAAGATACGCGCTTTCGGCGGCTCCAACTGGACGCACGAACGCATAGAGGCGGCGAACGAATACGCTTATGCGCACGGGCTCCGTCCCTTCGTCGTTTCCAGCCCGAACTACGGTCTCGCGGTCATGATGAAAGACCCGTGGGGCGGCGGTCTGGTTACCGTCACGGGCGGCAAAAACGAGGCGGAACGCGAATGGTACGCCCGCACGCAGATGCCTCTCGCGGCGTGGTCGTGCATAGGCGGAGGATTGTTCTCGGGGCGTTTTACGAGCAAAGACCCTTCGGCGGCAAAACGCTGTATGGCGCTGCTGTACCGCAAAGCGTTCCTGTACCCGCAGAACATCGAGCGCCTCGCCCGTGCCGAGCGCCTTGCCGCGCGCAAAAACGTGACGCCCGTCATGATAGCCGTAGCGTACCTGCTCGCAAGCGGCATGAACGTGTTCCCGATAGTGGGCACTACGAACGCGGCTCATCTCGAGTCTTGCGTAAAAGCGCTGGATATACATATAACGAAAGAGGAAGCCGCGTGGCTGGACCTTCGCGGCGACGACCCCGGGGAGGAAGGATGAAAGTGACCGTGATAGGCGGCGCCGATCACGGCAGAGCCGCCGACATCTCGCGAGAGATATACGAACGCGCTCTTTCCGCCGCCGAAGGCAATACCGCGGATATGTGGCTGCTGCCCGCAGGTATAACCTCGTTCTGCGACGGCTGCGGCAAGTGCTTTGCGGGCGAGCCGAACAAGTGCCGCCATGCGCGCGAGGTCATGCCCATAAGAAAGAGCATGCTCTCGTCCGACGTCATACTCTTCGTCACCCCCGCCGTCTCGGGACACGCTCCCGCGGAAGTGGTGAATTTTCTGAACTATCTCGTGTATATGCAGATAGGTTATTCGCCGCTGCCTGAAATGATGACCAAGCGCGTGGTCGCGATCTCGCTGGGGGACAAGCGCGCCGCCGAGGATATAGCGGACTGCGCCCGCCTGTGGGGCGTGTCCGACGTCAAGGCGCTGTCCTATTCCGAGCGCGTCGAAACGCTGCGCCTGCTCACCGCGCCCGCCAAAAAGCCGGGCTTCTTCGCGCGCCTGCGGCTCAGACGCATCGCCAAAAAAGCGGGCGTCACCCTGCCGGACATCGTGCGCAAGTGACCCCGCCGCATTATTTTTGACATATCAACGCGAAATATTCGGGTACTATGTTACGCATAGTACCCGAATTTAACGCATTCGGCGCGTTTGTACCGTATTATTCGATGGATTCGCGCAGCTGCTTGATCGCGGATTTTTCGAGGCGGGAGACCTGCGCCTGGCTGATGCCTATCTCCTCGGAGACTTCCATCTGCGTTTTACCTTCGTAGTAGCGCAGGGATATTATGCGCCGTTCGCGGTCGGGCAGTTTGTCCATCGCTTCGCGAGTCGCGATGTCACTCAGCCAGCGTTCGGAGTCGTAGCGCGAGTCGGCTATCTGGTCCATGACCATCACGGTCTCGTCGCCGTCGTGGTAGATCGGGTCGTACAGGGAAACGGGGTCGGCGATGGCGTCGAGCGCGTAAGTGACGTCGCGCACGGGGATATCCATGCAGGCGGCGATCTCCTCGCAGGTGGCTTCTCTGCTGCCCGCGGTCTCTATGTCGTGCCGCACCTGCAGCGCTTTATATGCGCGGTCGCGCAGCGAGCGGGAAACGCGCAGCGCCGAGCCGTCGCGCAGGTAACGCCTTATCTCGCCGATTATCATGGGCACGGCGTAGGTGGAAAAGCGCAGGTTGTATGCGGTGTTGAAATTCTTCATGGCTTTGATGAGCCCCACGCAGCCCACCTGGAACAGGTCGTCGGCGCATGCCTTGCGCCCGTAAAACCTCTGCACGAGGCTGAGCACGAGCCTGAGGTTCGCGGTCACGAATCTTTCGTGCGCGGCTTTGTCACCGCTCTGCGCTTTTTCGAGCAGTTCCATGCTTTCTTCGTGTGTGAGCGTAGGCAGTCCGGAGGTGTCTATGCCGGTTATCTCCACTCTCGTTTTCATCCTTTGTTTTTGTCCTCCGCCTTTTATTGTTGCGCGAACACGCGCGCGTTATACGCGTCGGGCAAGGGTAGACAAATTTCGCGGTGACGTAACACTTTTTTCTCCCGTCGCATATACGATAGTCATGGACAATGATATCTCCTTTTGCGAACTGAGAAAGAAGGAAGTGGTCAACGCCGCGGACGGCTCCAAGCTCGGACATATCGTGGATATGATCATCTCGGTGGAGAGCAAAGCCGCTCTCGGTATCGTCGCGCCCGCAAAGCGGAGCGGATTGTTCGGCAAGGAGCAGAACATCTTCATCCCGCTCGGCTGTATAGTGAAGATAGGCTCGGACGTCATACTTATCGACATGAACGAGGACGGCAGATGCCGCGGAGAAAAGCCTCCCGAAAAGGGCTGCGGGAACAAGTGCGCGCTTTATTCGTGACCCGCAGCGGTTGACAAACGGGCATTTTTCGTGGTATAATACCGCCGTAAGACGGGAGGGATATCATGAAGTGCAATAAATGCGGCTGCATGGACAGCAAAGTCATAGATTCGCGCATGAGCGAGGACGGGACGAGCATACGCCGCCGCCGCGAATGCCTGGGCTGCGGACGGCGCTTCACGACGTACGAAGTGATAGAGCGCGTCCCCGTGCTCGTAGTCAAGTCGGACGGTACCCGTCAGCCCTTCGATCCCGATAAAGTCCGCCGCGGCGTCATAAAGGCGTGCGAGAAACGCCCCGTGGCGGCTGAAAAGATAAACGCGCTGGTCTCCGCCGTCGAACGCCAGGTGTATAACAAACTGGTGCAGGAGATAAGTTCCAAAGAGATAGGCGAGCTCGTCATGAAAGAACTCAAAGATCTCGACGAAGTGGCGTATGTGCGCTTTGCTTCCGTGTACCGCGATTTCCGCGACGTGACTACGTTCATCGAATTCATAGGCGATCTCGAACGCCTCATGAAAGAGGACGGGGAGCGCGACCAGGGCAAGAAACAATGAAGTACGATCTTACCGCTCCGCGGGATATGCCGCTTTCCGACCTGCTCGCGGAGAAACTGTCTTTCCTCGGCAGGCGCGCGCTCGCGAGTCTCATAAAGGACAGGCAGGTAAAGGTGAACGGCTGCCGCGTCGGCGACGATGTGCCTCTTTCCGAAGGGGACGGTGTGGAAGTATATACGTCCGCCGCCTCGCCCGAGATAAGAGTGATATACGCAGACGACAGCGTCGTCATAGCGGACAAGCCTTCGCATATCGATACGATGAGCCTTCCGTCCGTGCTTGCCGCCGGGTACGGCGAACTTTATCCCGTGCATCGGCTGGACGTGAATACGACGGGTCTCGTGGCGCTCGCCCGCACACCCGAAGCGAAAGCGGAGATGGAGCGCGAGTTCAAAGCCCGTACCGTAAAAAAGAAGTATAAGGCAACGGTGGTCGGAGCGCCGCCAAAGCCGCGCGGCGTCATGAAACACTGGCTGATCAAGGACGCGAAAACGGGCAGGGTAAAGGCTTACGACAGACCCGTGCGCGGCGGGCTGGAGAGCGAAGCGGCGTACGAGCTGCTGGAAAGCGACGGTGAGCTGAGCAAACTCATGCTGTATCCGTCCACCGGCAGGACGCACCAGCTGCGGGTGCAGCTCGCGGCGACGGGCATGCCCATCCTCGGCGACGGCAAATACGGTGACTTTGCAGCGAATAAAAAATATAAAGCGGGAGAGCAGCGACTCAGAGCGGTCTCCCTTACGTTTACCGCGGCGGCGGGAGCCATCTCGCACCTGCGCGGAAAGGAGTTCCGGACGGAATAATGAGCAAAAAGAGCAAATACGTGAAGAGCGACCTTACGGCGCGCGAGCGCAAAGAGATGAGGCAGAAAGAAGAAGCGGCGCTGCGCGGCGAAAAGCCCGCGCTCACCGAAGAGGAATACGCGGTAAAAAAGCGCCGTACGCGGGTCTTTGCGACGGCGGCGATCGTCGTCGCGGTCCTGCTCATTTCGGCGGGCATTATCATCCCTTCCGTAATGGCGGCGAACTATATGTTCGAGCGCGATCCCGTCGCGGTGTTCACGTTCGAAACGGGCGGCAAAACGTATGAAGTGGAATACGCGATATACGCCGCCGACTATCCCAATATGGCGAACAATTTCATGTACCTCGCCTCGATAGGCTTTTTCGACGGCACGGTAGTGTTCGACACGCAGAATTCGCAGGTGCGCTTCGGCGGCTATATCATGTCCGACGACGGGGACTACGATCACCGCAGCGACGACCTCTGGTTCGCGAACAAACTTAAGGACGACTTCTCGCCAAAGCGTTACGAGAACAACAGCGACCCGAGTATATTCAAGTACGGGATCAAAGAGGACGATAATGCTCTCGGCTTCGGCGAGCTTCCGTTCGCGCTTTGCGGGAATACCTCACGCAGCGATCTTAGTGCGACGGAGTTCCAGTTCTGCTGCGACAGAACGGCAAAAGCGGAGAGCCTTTCTCCCGAATCGGGCGACGGTAGAACGTGCAACCTTAAACTCGAAGCGTTCGGCGCGCCGCTCGACGAGGCCGAGGCAAAGGAAGTGTTCGACGAGATACTCGCCCTTCCGCTGAGCACGGCGGAAGACGGCACGGCAAAGTACATCCGTAAATATTTCCGCGCCCCCGCGCAGACGGTAACTCTCGAAAGCGTTAAGATATACAATTACGACGCTTATTGGCTGGACAGCAAGTACGAGTACGGCTTCGAGAGCTACATGGAAGAGCTGGGCGCGTTCTCTTCCAAGGACAGATGGAGCAAAAATTATCTCTGATAAAATAGATCGGAACGAATAAAAATGCGTAAGATCGCCGACCATTATACAGTGGAGGCGATCTTTTTATGACTGTAGGTATAGTGATACTCGGTATAGTCGCCGTGCTGCTCTTCTTCGGCGCGGCGGAGAGATATTTCGACAGGTTGGGCATGACGAGCTGGCTTACGTTCCTTGTCGTGCTCGCGCTAATAATAGGCGCGGTGATGCCCGAAGTGCGCACCGAAAGATTCGTGATGACCGTAGGCGGATTCGTCGTGCCCGCGGTGGTGTTCGTACTCGTGTTCGTGCTTGCGGCGAAGAACGGCAATGCGTTGCGCACGCTGCTTGCCGCCGTTGCCGCGGGCGCGCTCTGCGCGGGGTTCCGCCTGCTTACGGGCATAACGACGACGGGCGGGCTCACGGCGTTCTTCCTGCTCACGGGGATCATAGGCGGCGCGGTCACGTTCGCTTTCGCGGGCAGCCGTCTCGGCTCCGCGGCGGCGGTGTTCGGCGGCTGCATAGCGGGTGATATCGTGAGCATGGCGGTCCTCCGCGCTTACGGCGCGTCCGTGTTCACCCTCGGCGGATACGGCATATTCGACGCCATGATAGTCGGCTGCGCTTCCGCTCTTATCCTTGCCGAAGTAGTCTATGCCGCACGTCGCTCGATCGAAGACCGCCGCATAGCCGCCGAGCGGTTGAGTGCCGAAGCCGCCGAAGACGCCGCGTTCGAGAACAAAGACGACCCCTCTGATAACGATTTGTACGGCGGCGATTAGTTTTGCCCCCGTCGCCGTCTCCGCGCGGGCATCGATATCCGTTTTCCCGAAAACGACAGTTCGCACCGGCAGCCCCTACTGTTTTTCGGAGAAAAGAGACGCAGCAAAAACCCTCTTCTTTGCATAAAGAAGGGGGTTTTCACTGCAAAAGCTTTCTAAAATATTAGACATCGGCGGGGGAATGTGATAAAATAAACACATGGCGAGACCTATAGTAGCTATCATAGGCAGGAGCAATGTCGGCAAATCGACGTTTTTCAACCGCGTGTGCGGCAAACGCATATCCATCGTCAAGGACACGCCGGGCGTGACCCGCGACAGGATATACGCGGACGCGGAGTGGTGCGGCAAGCAGTTCACCCTCATCGACACCGGCGGTATCGAGAACGACAAAGCGGATTTCGGCGCGGAGATACGCCGTCAGGCGGACATTGCCGTAGAGCTTGCCGACGTCATCGTGTTCATGACGGACGGCAAAGCGGGGCTGCTCACTTCGGACAGGGAGGTGGGGGCGGTCTTGCGCACCGCTTCAAAGCCCGTGGTGCTCGCCGTGAACAAGCTGGACAACAACGAGACCGACACTCTTTACGACTTTTACGAGCTCGGTCTCGGCGAACCTTTCCCCATATCCTGTGAGCAGATGTTGGGCATCGGCGACCTGCTCGACGAAGTGACCAAACACTTCCCTTCGGTGGACGAAGAAACGGAAAGGGGACTCAGCATAGCCTTCGTGGGTAAGCCCAACGTCGGCAAGTCCTCGCTCGTCAACCGCCTGCTCGGCTTCGAACGCGTCATCGTTTCGGACATACCGGGCACGACGCGCGACGCGATAGACACGCCGTTCACATACAACGGCGCGCGGTACACGCTCATCGACACGGCGGGTTTGCGCCGCAAGCGCGGCATAGAGGACGAGAGCGTGGAGCGTTACAGCGTACTTCGCACCATCGCGGCTATCGGCAGGGCGGACGTGGTGTTCGTCGTGTTCGACGCGTCCGAGGATATAAGCGAGCAGGACGTGCGTATCGCGGGCATGGTGCACGACGAAGGCAAACCCTCCGTAATCGTCATGAATAAGTGGGACAAGGTGGAAAAGGATACCCACACCGTGGAAAAATATAACGCGGATCTTGCCGGACAGCTCAATTTCATGAGCTACTTCAAAGCGGAATACGTTTCCGCCGCGAGCGGCAAAAGGGTGGAGCGCCTTCTCGACCTTGCCGAATCGGTATACGCGCGGGCTAGCATGCGCGTGCCTACGGGTGTGCTCAACGACGTCATAAGCGACGCCGTGCGCACCACCGAACCGCCTTCGCACTCGGGAAGACGGCTCAAGATACTGTACGCCACGCAGCCTTCGGTGAACCCGCCCACGTTCGTCATATTCGTAAACGACGAAAAGCTCATGCACTTTTCGTATAAGAGATATCTGGAAAACAGCCTGCGCCGCGCGTTCGATTTTGCGGGAACGCCGATCAGGCTCAAGATAACGGGTAGAAAGGAGAAGGAGTAACAGTGGCGCTTTGGTTAAGGATAACGATCACCGCCGTGGTGTCGTATTTCATAGGAAATGTCAATTTCGCGCTCGTGCTCTCGCGGCTCAAGCACGGCGATATCCGCAACAGCGGTAGCGGCAATCCCGGCACGATGAACGTCGTGCGTACGTACGGCAAGATCGTAGGCGCGCTCTGCCTTATACTCGATGCGTTCAAAGCGGCGGTCCCCGCATTCTTCTTCTGGTGGCTGTGCGCCGGGGAAATGTACGACGTGTCCGATAAACTCGGGCTTTACGTCTCGGGACTTTCCGTCGTCGTCGGGCACATCTTCCCGGTCTGCCTTAAATTCCGCGGCGGCAAAGGGATAGCGTGCATAATAGGCGTGGCGCTGCTCGCACATCCGCTGGTCACGCTCATCGCATTTGCCGCGGGGCTGATATTCCTCATAGTCGTCAAGATCGGAGCGCTGTCGTCCTTCATCATGATATTCGTCCCCAACATCTACGAGGCGGCGGTACTCGGCGGCAGCCAGCCCGTCTGTTCGTGGCTGATATTCGCGATGCTCACGCTTGCCGTCATCGCGCATCACGCGAACATCGTAAGGCTGTTCAGCGGCACCGAGAACCTGACCGTGCTGTTCAAGAAAAAGAAGAGATAAACGTATCTCCGCACATATCCGCGTATTACAAAAGGTATTCCCTAAAATCGGAATACCTTTTTGTGTCTCCGCATACACATTTTATGCAGGAGGAAGCGGAATGGAACAATTCGACGTGTATAAGGATATTCGTGAGCGCACGGGCGGGGACATATATCTCGGCGTGGTCGGACCGGTGAGAGCGGGCAAATCGACTTTCATACGCAGTTTCATGCAGGACATAGTGATGCCGAGATTAAAGGACGATCCCGAAAAGACCCGTATGACGGACGAACTCCCGCAGAGCGCCGACGGAAAGACGATAATGACCACGCAGCCCAAGTTCGTGCCCGGGGAGGCCGTGCGCGTGTCGCTGGGCGACGGGCTCGACGTGCGCGTGCGCCTTGTCGACTGTGTGGGATATATGGCGGAAGGCGCGGAGGGAGCGGAAGGCGAAAACGGCGAGCGTATGGTAAAAACGCCGTGGAGCGAGGACGAGATGCCTTTTTCGCGTGCGGCGGAAACGGGTACGCGCAAAGTCATAAGCGAGCACTCCACGATAGGCGTAGTCGTGACTACCGACGGCTCCATATCCACCGATCTGCCGCGTTCGGCTTACGTGGAAGCGGAAGAGCGCGCGATAAGCGAACTCAAAGCGCTGGGCAAGCCGTTCGTGGTCGTGCTCAATACCTCTCTTCCGAACGATGCCGAAACGCAGAAAATGGCGGCGTCCATGCGTGAAAAATATGCGGCTTCCGTCATCGTGCTCGACGTCCGTCACCTCGGCGAAGACGACGCTACGGCGCTGTTCACTGCGGCGCTCGGGGAGTTCCCGCTTTGCGGAGCTGACTTCGTGCTTTCGCGCTGGCTGGGTGCTCTCCCTGCGGACAGTCCGCTCATTCGCGGTCTTACCGAAAAGCTGCGCGGGTGCTGCTCCTCCGTGACCAGGATGAGCGAATACGCCGTCCTGCGCGACGCGTTCGACGGCTCGGATGATTTCAAAGCGCCCGAGATAAAACGCGTATCCATGGGCGAAGGAAGGATAGAATGCTCGGTAGAGGCGTCCGAAGGCGTGTTCTATAAGGCGCTCAGCGAAGAGTGCGGCACGGAGATAAGCGACGATTACGACCTCATGACGCGTATCAAGGATATGGCAAAAGCCAAGCGCGAGTATGACAGGCTGGAAAAGGCGCTCGAAGAGGTGAAGGAAACGGGATACGGCGTGGTCGTGCCGTCCATGGACGAAATGAAGCTGGAAGAACCCGAGATAGTCAAACGCGGCAGCCAGTTCGGCGTGCGCCTAAAAGCCACCGCGCCCAGCCTGCACATCATGCAGGTGGATATAGACAGCGAAGTCTGCCCGATCGTAGGCACCGAACAGCAGAGCGAGGATCTCGTCAAATATCTCCTCAGCGAGTTCGAGAACGACCCCGCGAGCATCTGGGAAACGAACATGTTCGGCAAGAGCCTGCATGCCCTCGTGGGCGAGGGACTTAACGGCAAGCTGGAGTCCATGCCTCGCGATACGCAGAAGAAAATGCGCCGCGCCCTTTCACGCATAGTGAACGAAGGCAAAGGCGGCATACTCTGCGTGCTGCTGTGATCTCCATGCAAAGAGAGTGAGCCGCAGACCTTAATCGCTTGCCTTGTTGCCGAGTATTGCTCAAAATAGGCGTAAGGTACGGTATTTGTCCGCTTGTCATCGTCCGTCGTTTGTGCTATCATTACAGACAAAGGAGAAGGACGATGCACTTTATATGCAAATACGTATCGCCGCTCGGAGGCATAACGCTCGCGAGCGACGGGGAAGCGCTCACCGGACTTTGGTTCGACGGGCAGAAGTATTTTGCCGCGGGACTTTCGTGCGGATACGAAGAAAGAGACCTGCCCGTTTTTACCGCCGCGCGCAAATGGCTGGATATATATTTTTCGGGTAAAGCGCCCGACTTCACTCCGCCGCTTTCCTTCGACGGACTGACGGGGTTCAGACGGCGGATATGCGGACTGCTGCTCGCTATACCGTTCGGGCATACAGTGACTTACGGCGAACTCGCAAAACGCTTTGAAGAAGAAACGGGCGTGTCAACTTCCGCTCGCGCGATCGGCGGAGCGGTGGGGCATAACCGCATATCGCTCATCGTCCCGTGTCACCGCGTGACGGGCGCGGACGGCAGCCTTACGGGCTACGCCGGCGGCATCGAAAGAAAACGTGCGCTTCTCGAGCTCGAACACGCAGTATTGCCCGACAAAAGTTGACGCCGTATACAAAAAGCAGGGAGCAGAAGTCCCTGCTTTATTTTATGAGTTGCTTTGTGCGAAGCATGAGTCCGTCGTTTTTTCGATCGCCATTTTCCGGCGGACGGATCCGGTGCCCGCATAGTGACTACCGAAAAGCATGGGATCGGATGCATACTTTTTATGCGGAATTTTTATTTCCGTCTTGACAATTGGGGGGGGGGTATGTTAAAATGATATCGGATCCGTCAGAATTCGGACGGATGCGTTTGCTTAACCTCATCCGAACACCTTTGAACAGCAATATCCATTGATTTTCCTCCTATATCTCAATTAAAACAGACTTTTTGCAGACGCCTTTGAATCTTGGTTCAAGGCCTTTTTTATTATTGCCTTTGTGGGAATAGACTTCAACGGAGGCTTCCGTCGTAAAAATGAGAGAACCCCGAAGGTTTTCACCTTCAGGGTTCTCGGGCTTATCGTCTATTCTTCGTTTTGGTTTCGGCGGCGTGCCTGTGTAGTTCAGTATCAGTTCTATGCGGTCTTCGTGGACATACACCTTATCGACAAGCAAGTCTATCATCATTTCCGGCTCTTGCTTTACGGCATCTTTGAGATAGTCGGCGATGGTTTTCTTGTCCAAGACGACCTGTTCTTGCATACGCTCGAAGATGAGCTTTTCTTGCAATTCGCGGCGCGTTGCTTCAAGCTCTTGCAGGCGTTCTTTGGTCGTGTCGGTTATGATGCCTTGTTCAATGGCTTTGAGAATGTTGTTGATGGCTTTGTTGATCTGCGCCAATTCCTTCTCCAGCAGCTTGACGGGGTTTTCGCCAAGCAGTTTCGCGTTGTGCTGCCTGTATATCTCGTCCACGACCAAAGCAAGGTTTGCGCCCGTCAAGGTGTTTTGCAGGGCTTGAAGGACGATGTTGTCCAGCAGGTCCTTTTGTATATACTTTGCCGTGCAGTTCTTCTTGCCTATGGCGTTCCAGCACTTGTAGTATTTGGACACACGCCCAGACTTGGATGTGCCGCTATAAGAAGTCATCCTCGTGCCGCATTGTCCGCAATACACGCGCTTGCGCAAAAGGTAAGAGTAGTCGGGGACATGGTTGCCGTAGCGGTTGGCGTCAATTCTTTGCTTGCAACGCTCGAAGAGTTCCGGCTCTATGATGCGAGGGTAGATGTTGTCGTAAACTTCTCCGTGCAGTTCATATCTGCCCGTGTATTTTTCGGCGTGCAGTATCACATAGATGTTGGCGGAGCTGAACGGCTTGCCTCGGTAGAGGATACCACGCTCGGCGAAGCTGATGGCGATTTCGTTTCCGCGCTCACCGGCAGCGTACCTTTCAAAGATTTCCTTAACGACGGGGCCTTCCTCTTCGTGGATATACACCTTTTTGTTCTCGGTGTAGTAGCCGTAGTTGAGTTTGCCCGCGCAGTGTAAACCTTTCAAACGAGTTTCCCTTTGTCCGCGTCTGGTCTTTTGGGAGAGTTCCTCGCTGTAGTATTGGTTCATGCCTTCGAGGAGCGACTCAAGCAGAATGCCTTCGGGACTGTCAGGGATATTCTCCATAGCGGACAAGATTTTTATCCCGTTGTCTTTCAGGTGCTTCCTGTGCATAGCCATCTCGAACTTGTTACGGGAGAACCTGTCCAATTTGTAAACCAGCACATAATCCCAAGCCTTTTTGTCGCTGTCTTTCATCATCTGCTGAAAGGCGTCGCGGTTGTCGTTCGTGCCCGTCGTGGCTCGGTCTACATACTGATTTACGATCAAAATGTCGTTACGCTCGGCATAGTCGTTGCAAACGCGGACTTGTCCTTCAATGGACTGTTCGGTCTGCCTATCACTACTGTACCTCGCGTAGATCACCGCATTTTTCATTTTCAACCTCCTGATTTTTAACTTCAAGCGCAGAATAACCCTCAAATAGGAAACATATTTTCCTATTAGAAAAAAATTTTCCGTACTTTTCGTTTTCTCTTGCTCTGTCTTTCGACAGCCTCCTCCAATCAGGAAAAGACGCAGCCGGTCAAGCTGTTTTAGAGGTTGAAAGTTCTTCGGTAAAAAAATATTGCCGTGTAGGTTCTTTCGCTTTGAGTTTTACGCCATATTTTTTTGGATTGACAGCCAGACTTTTTCTGATACCCAAAAGAGGAGAAAGACAGTTCAAGGCTATCTTGCTGTAAAACTATTAGCAAGTTCATTGTGAATTGGCAAAAAGGAGCCTAAATTCTAGATTCAGGCTCCTTAAACTATTATAAATTATTTGCGCATCAGTTTTGCACCCGTCTGCCACGCTTGCCCGACCTTTTCTCCTACGGCATAGTAGCCGCTGCGGCATTGGTCGAAGACAAAGGCGTTCAGCTTTTCGGGGATGACTTTTCCTTTTTCGTCAAGCACCTTTTCGTCTGCGAGTACATTCACGATCTCGCCAAGCACGCGAAATCCGTAGGCGGTATGCTGACATTCCACGACTTCACATTCGAGCGTCAGCGGAAATTCTTCCACGACAGGTGCATCCACTCGACCGCTCTTTACGGCGTGCAAGCCCGAACGCTCGAACTTATCTTCCATTTTGTTGCCGGTGGCAATACCGAAAAAGTCCGCCGCTTCAATGTGCGGAATGTCCGCAATACTCAAAGTAAACGCGCCGCGTGCCTTTATGTTGGCACTCGTCTTATGGTCTTCGTCAATGTTGAGTGCGACCATGTTTTCCGCGCATACGCCGCCCCAAGCCATATTCATTACATCCACCTTGCCGTCTTCGCCATAGGTTGCGATCATCAAAACGGGCATGGGGAAAGTGTAAGGTTTCACGCCGAGATCTTTTAACATATAAAGCCTCCTTTACTGCTGAATGGTGTTTGAATTTTGGTTATACGCTTTAGCAACGCATTTCCACTCGCCGTTCATCTTCAAGAGCAGCAGCACATCGGTAAAGTCGATCCTGCCGCCCCAGCCTTCTTCCAGAACGCGCACGGCGGCGAGTGTTTCTTCCACAAACAAAACATCCACGCGCGCTTTGAAATTTTCACCGCCTGCCACGGTATCTACATTGTGATAGAATTGCTCGATAGAACCATGTTCCAATTTGCCGTCGAGGTACCCGAACAACACGGCTTCGTCCGTGAACAGTTCGCGGGCGTATTTGCTGTTGCCCTCGGCAACACTTTTTACAAACTTCATTGCGGCTTCTTCAACTGCCTGATACTCTTTGACGCTGTCTCTCATGTTTTAAGAAACTCCTTTTTGTAAATTTATATTGACAACAACAGTATAAGTCAGTATAATAGTTTTGTCAAGTACGCACTTTTGTGTAATATACTATCTAAAAGTATAGCGTCAAGGAGAAATTTATGGAAGATAGGAAGCGTTGTATTGCGAATGAAAAATTAGAAACAACGGGATTCGCCTATACGCTCTCGCTCATCAGCGGCAAATATAAGATGACGATACTTTACACGCTCATGGAGTTTGACACAGTACGATTCAACGAACTCAAACGATATATATCGTCCATCACATATAAAACCTTATCCGTTGCGCTGAAAGAGTTGGAAGCGGACGGACTTGTTCATCGCGAGGAGTATCCGCAGATACCGCCGAAAGTCGAGTATTCGTTGACGGAAAGGGGGAAGTCGCTCATGCCTATTCTTGACAGCTTATGCGAATGGGGCGACAAAAACAGATTATAATTCCGAGCAGCCAGAAAAATAAAAGGTTCTATATTTTAGTAGTGCGCTTATTATTGTGTTGAGAATTTTCGCATTATGTGCTATACTCAATGTATCTCTTAAACAGGACACATAGATTATGGCGAAGAATACGGACACCTCAATCAAATTGCTTGTTCTTTACGACATTCTGTGCAAGATGACGGACGAGGATCACGCGCTTTCAACGAACGAACTCATAGACGAGCTGGCAAAGCGCGGCATTGCCGTTTCAAGGAAAGTCTTGCCTTCTGACATTGCGCTACTGAACAAGTATGGATACGAGGTATGTTCGTACACGAAGAAGGCGAGGTACTATTATGCGGAGCATCAGTTCTTCGATACGGCAGAGATCACAATGCTTGCGGATGTGGTGAAAGCGTCCAAACTCACGGAGTCGAGAAAGGAAGCCGTCATCTGCAAATTGTATTCCACGATAGGGGTATATAGGCATCCAGACCCCGACAACATCGTTTTCTTGGACGCGCAGAAAAGGGTAGGCAATCCGAGTATCATTTACAATATCGACGCGATAGAAACGGCTATCAAGCAAAACAGGCAAATTTCGTTTCTGTACTTTCATCTGGACGAAAATAAAGATAAAGTATATCATTGCGACAAGAAGAGGTATGTTTTCAACCCTTTGTCCATGATATGGAGCAGGGACAATTACTATCTGCTTTGCTATGACGACAAGCACGAAGGTGCCTCCCGTTACAGGATAGACAAGATGGAAGATGTGAGGGTGGAGGAAGAGCCTCGCGTTGAAAAAGAAGAGTTCAAGGACTTTGATCCGGACGCATACCGTAAGCAGGTCTTTTCCATGTTCGGCGGCAGGTTGGAAAAGGTAACGATACGCTTCGATCCCGAACTCTTGGGCGATATATACGATAAGTTCGGAACAGACCTGCGCATCCAAAAGACAGCGGACGGGATGTTTAGGACGACCTTTGAGATCCAAGTCAGCAAGACATTCTTTGTTTGGGTGGTAGGCACGCTGGGAAAGGTCAAGATAGTAGAGCCTGCCAATGTGAAAAAAGAGTTCAACGCTTTCGTTGAGCAGATCATGGAAAATTATTGATATTAGGTGAAGAAAATGGATGGCTTTTTTGATAATTCGATTTTTGGAATGGAATCAGCGAAAGTATTTGAAGATTTCAAACGTAAAAGCGATAAAGCGTTACAACACAAGTTTGCCGGTCAGATTAAGGGCAATTTCCTTATTGCCATAAAAGAAGTCATTTTGAAACAGATGATGCCTGAAATTGCTAATTACTACGACTTAACCATGACTGATGAAAAACTAGTAAGTAATGGCAATGAAATGGTTGATTATGATATTTGTAGGCATATTGTAGGTGTTCACAGATCCAAGCTGATATTTGAGACAACCGATAAGCGTAAGCAGTTAGAAGGAAGTAGCGATTATCAAAAAGAACTTGTTCAGGAAGTAATAAATCAAATTAAACTAAGGCGCTATGGTAGTGTAAATTTTAGGCAACACCCTATTATGTATGGTGAAAGTTTTATTTTCTTTCCTGTCCCGTACTACTTGTTTGTGTTATGCGTAAGAATGCTGGAAATCCTTAATACAGAAAAAGCAAGACAACTGCCGTGCTTTTCAATTATAACAACGATTGTAAATAAAGGTTTGGCAGCGTTGTCGTTATTAGAAGATAATTTTCTTGATAATGCTTATCCGATTTGCCGAGGAGTAATCGAACTATATGTTCAATTTCTGCTATTGGAAAATAAACCGGAGGCAATAAATTCGTATAATGAATTCGCTAAATTTGATTTGGATAAATCATGTATTTCACAGGTCTATTCGGAGAAATTTAATGTCATCTATGCAGAAAGAATAAATCAGAGCAGCAAGAGTAAAGTTGATTATTTGCATTTTGGTTGGGTTGATAGTATATCGGATTATCATAGTATAGTGAAAACTACTCCTTATTCTATAAATGGTATTGTGGAATATCTCGAGTCAATTTATAGTCAAGAGGGGAACATAAAATTTTTATCTAATCTAAGAGTGTTGTACAAGATGTGTCATGGATATACACATGGGAGCATAGGTTACTCGCGTTATCCGCTTTTACATTACTTCGAAATTGCAATGATGCTCTGTGGAACTTTGAGTCATACATATTTAATGGTTTGCGAAGCATTGCAGCAAAAGGAAGCCATCAATGATATAGACGTTGTTTCCGAATTGAATAAAGCATATGGCATATTGGAACGGCAATATAATAAAAGGACAACGGAGAACTTTGAATATTATTATAAGAATCAATTTCGGATATGAAGGCAGTCCTTTCGGGGGCTGCTTTTTCGTTTACGGAAAAGTTTTCCAAGTGCCTCTTATTCGGGACACATCTATATTGTCATAAGATTTTGTTTGTGCTATACTCTAACACGAACATAAGTTTGCATTAGGGAGGCGATATACGGATGAGACCGAAGAACGAAGAGACGAAGAAAAAGATATACGAGTTTATCAACGAGTACATCCAAACCAATCGCGTAAGTCCTACCGTTCGGGAGATCGCGAGCGGCACGAACTGCGCGGTATCTACCGCATACAAGTTCATGGTACGGCTGCAAGAGGAAGGGCTTATAGATATGGCGGGAAGAAGGCATATCGTGTCATCCGTGAACAGTTGGGCGATGAAGTCCGCACCCATTCTCGGAATGGTGGCTTGCGGCAAACCCCAAACGGCGATACAGGACATTCAAGGGTATCTGCCGCTCAATATGGACTATTTCGGTTCGGGCGAGTATTTTGCGTTGGTGGCGGAAGGCGACTCTATGGTGAATGTAGGCATAGACGAAGGCGATCTGGTCATAGTGCGCAGGCAGTCCACTTGCGAAGACGGGCAGATAGCCGTCGTGCAGATAGAGGACGAAAGCGATGACGAATGCTCCGCCACATTGAAGCGAGTATTCCGAGATGAGAAGCATAAGCGTTTCCGCCTGCACCCGGAAAACGATACTATGGAAGATTTCTACGCCGACAATGTAGAGATAATCGGCATTGCGGTAAAGGTGCTGAAGAATTTGAGATAGAAACCGGATTTTTCCCTTGTTCGGCTTTTATACGGGAATACAAAGTCTTTGCCCCGATGACGATTGTATTCCAAGATAACCTGATGTGACCGTCTTAGATACCGGAGTTCCCGACCGTATTGCAAGTAGGTCAAATTTACTCATCACTTTATCACGGGAAGAAAGGAGAACGATTTTGAGATGGCAGTAAGAAAAATGAAGGCGAAAGCGGTAAGGGTAGTATGCAACAACTGCTTTCAACAAACTATCGGAATCAGGGATGAAACCGGCGTTATCAAATACCGGTGTTCCCATTGCGGCGCGCTGACTGTGTCAAAGGTAATGGGCAGAAGGCATGTGCAATACGATATGTACGCACCGCAAGGGCAGGAGCTTATGGACGACGATGACGAGCCGTAGGTAAGAGGAACAATATAATGAGGAACAATATAATAAGGTTTTGCGTAGGCTTATGGTCGGTCTGAAATAGGGACAATGTAAAGCCATAGGAAAGGCAAGATCTGTCGGTCGGTTAAACCAGACGCAAATGAGAGGCCGCCGATAAATGATGGATTTCTGTAGGTAGAAGTCTGTCGTTTATCGGCGGCTTTTTTGTTTGCGAAAAAAGCCTGAAAAAATTTTTCAAATAGGAAAAAAGCCTTCCTATTTGGATTTTAGACTAACGCCAAGAAAAGCGAAAGGAGGTGAGAATCGGATATGACGGCGAGTGAACGCAGGAATGCCATACTTGAAGTTTTGTGCTTCCGTAGGTTTGATACGGTAGCCAATCTTGCGTTCGAGTTCGGCGTTACGGACAGAACGATCCGCAACGACATTTTGACGCTGTCGCTGGAGTATCCGATCTACACCACCAAAGGCAATGGAGGCGGTATTCATGTAGACGAAAAGTACAGGCTCGGAAAGACCTATCTCAAGGACGAGCAGCAGGAATTGTTGGAAAGGCTCTTGCCCTCTCTCAACGGGAAAGACGCCGAAGTAATGAAGTCCATAATCAGGACTTTCGGATTGAAAGGAGCAACGAAATGAAAAGGAAAGCGGCAGCGGAATATGTGATCGAGGTCAACGGGACGCCCGATTACGCAAAGATCCCCAAGCCTGTTTTGGAATCTGTCGCCAAGAAGTTTCTTGAGAACATTCTGAAACGGCAGAAGGAAAAGGACGAGGGATAAATCTATGGAAGAGATACGAAACAGCAGTAACAAACTTGTCTGTCGGTTGGATAAGGCAAGGCGAGTGGTAGAGATCGTTATCAAGGGTTGCAAGACCACGATACGGTTTCTCGACGACGGGACGGTCGAGATAGAGAACTCAAAAACGGCGTAAGTCCCGAAAACTAAAAACAACATATCCGCAGACCGCAAGACGGCAATGGAAAGCAAATCTCAAACGCTTTTTATGCCGTCTTTTCGTTTGCGGAAAGAAACCGGCTCTGCGGATTTCCAAACCAAATTCAAGGAACAGAAACATGAAGAAGTACACCTATTATTTTGCAGACGGCACGAAAAGCACGATAGATGTAGAGGACAAGTGGTACGACATCCTGAAAGAGATGGACGAAGCGGAGCGTAAGAGCAAATACAATTACGACCGTCACAACAAGTCCGCCTCGCTGTTCGATTACGAAGGCGACGCCTTTGTGGACGATAAAGCCGGTCCGTTCGAAAACCTTATGCGAGAAAAGCAGCGCGAGCAGTTGGACGCCGCCATCGCCTCGCTTACGGACTGTCAGCGCGAACTGTTCGAGATGGTCTATATCGAGCGCAGAAAAGTCATTGATGTTGCAGAAGCGCAGCAAGTTAGTCAGCAGGCTATTACGGACAGATTGTGCCGTATCAAGAAAAAATTGCAAAAATTTTTGACTGACACCCTTGTATAATGCGATTTTCGAGCCTAAATAGTGAAGGCACTTCAAAAAGGAGGATGAAAAATGCAAAGGTTCAGAGTGGAATGCAATTTCGGTTGCAGGTACTTCAAGGACATCGTGAAGGCGCAGAGATACTTCGAAAAATGCAGGAGCAAGCATCTGGAAGTGGAGCTTTGGCAGGTTTCGTATCTGTATTGCCCGCTTCTCGAAAGGTTCTTCGCAAGGCAAGACCTGCTGACCTTTTCGGGCGCTCGGTATCCGATCCATTAAGTTAGTCCGTGAACGGCTCAAGAGTTAGACCGATGGTTCACACGGCGCAATGTGGCCACCGCCGTAAGGTCATCGCCGGGGACGAAGAGTTCCGTTAAGCAGCCGTTCAGCGATTATATCCGCGCTTACCCTGCGTTATGGGTAAAAATTTAAAAAGGAGCATCACAATGGGAAAGTACGATGAAAGACGCTGGACCGTTCCTTCCAAGCGTGCCAAGAGCTACGCCGAGGAAAGGAAGGCAAAGGTCCATCAGCACGGTCCGAAAGAGGGCAAAGAGCTCACGGACTACGAAGCGGGTATGCGTTCTGGGTATCTTCAGTGCCAGTCCGATCATGCCGGCACCTACAAGTACAAGAAGGCACTCGCGGAAGGGAAGTCCAAGGCGGAAGCCAAGCGCATTTCCAGACAGAAAGGCAAAGCCAAAAAGTAAAATCGGGAGGATATGAAACATGGCAAAGAATAACAACGGCAAGATTTTCGTGGAAAGGGAGACTTTCGAGAAGAACGGAAGGACTTTCTTCTCCTACTTCATCAAGGGCGTCATTCGCGGCAAGGATGTCAAGATTGCGGTCGTTCCGCCCGACAAAGGCGGCTATACCGTGCTGGATATCGTGTTCGGAAACGATATGTCGGCGGAACTCATCCTGAAGCCGTATGAGATCAAGGACGAAGCTACCGGCAGGGTGATCGCGGGCAATTCCTACGCCGTGCAGTCGGTTGACGAAGATGGCGAGATCTATGAGTGCAGCGTCAAGCCGTACCGCAATTCGGACAAAGCGATGCTCGCCATGCTCGTCAAAAGAGCAGCGTAAGTGCATAACAAAAAATCTTTTGGAGGTAAAACATGAATAGTGAATTCTATGAACACAAAAGGTCGGATACGGTAAAGTGGGTGCTTACGCTCATTGCGTTCATTGTTGTGGGCGTATTGCTTGCGGGCATTCTTGCCGGCTGGTTCGATAAAAATGAGGAAGTACCTGTTGAGCAGACCAAACAGACCGCTGCCGTTGACGGCGGCATGAGCGTTACGCCTACGTCTGCAACAGGCGTTCGTCTTATGATGGCGCAAGCCGCTGCAGAAGTTTCGCCGCTTGCGGAAACGAGCTACACAATCAAGGCGACTATCGAGCCTGCCAGCGCAAGGCAGAATGCAAATTGGTCTGTTGCATGGGCAAACGGCAGTTCCGCGTGGGCGACCGGCAAGACTGTTACGGATTATGTGACGATAACGCCCACGGAAGAGGGCTCGCTTACGGCGACACTCGCCTGCGTCAAGCCGTTCTCCGAGCAGGTCATTCTCACCGTGAGCGCGATGGGTAATGCGGATAAGACGGCTACCTGTACGGTTGACTATCAGCAGCGCCTTACCGTCAACAGCCTGAAACTCGGCGGCAGTGAGCTTTCGACTACTTCCTGCGGCTTCAAGGCGCAGGTAGATAAGACGCATAGAATGGAGATCGATTACTCTTATTCGGAAGGGACAATCCCTTATCTCGGAACGGGCGAGGACAGTTACAACGAATTTATCTGCGCGGGCATCGCGTTCACGGATGAGTTCATGGCTGCATACAACAAAGCCAACGGCTCCGGAGAAGATCTTACAAAGCGTATGAAACGCGTTAACGTATCCAGCGAACACGAGCTTACCCGCGACGTTGAATTTACGGACGGTGCCTACGGCAATACCGTATTCTATATGCTTCTGGACGGTTATCTTACGGATGAAGTTATTGCGGCGATGCGTTCGGCGATCGCAGAGGTCGGCGAAGAAAACGTCTTCAAAGTCGGCATCTTCAAAACGACCAGCGCTATCTCGTCGGCGTATGTTGAGTGCGATACATGGTACAAGCTGGGGCTTGATCTGAACACCGTGTACATGGCAACGGAGAACATTACCGTCAACCAGAGCGGCGTCGTTTTTTAAGGGGTGAAAGGCTATGGCAAAAACGACAGGAAAGCGCAGCGTACTGTGGACAGTCATCTCCGTAATTGTTGTACTGCTCGTGGTCGTTGCCGTCATAGGACTTATCGTCCGCTTCACGGGCGATGAAAAACCGCCCGATGAAACTTTTGCCGTAAAATACGGTGGACAGACGCAAGATAGCGGCAGTTCTATCGGGCTGATGGACAGCGGCGTGGACTTCACCGTGGAAGGCTCTGCGGATTACGAGGTCAACGTGTACGCCTATTGCACGCCCGAAAACGACTTCTCCCTCACCGTCGGGGAAGAACCTTATACATGGAGCGACTTCGACGGACGGAACGTAACGGCGGGCTTTGATTTCGAGCGGACGGAGACGGGCTTTATCGTAACGCACTACGGGCTGAACGACATCATCTCCCGCGTGCAGAATGGCATGACCGTAACGAGCGAGACTTTCCCCACCGTCGATATGTTCCGCATGGAAGTAAAATCGGGCGATGAAGTTACGGAGCTGTACTTCTGCGTCAATGCCGAGGTCGTAGGTATCACGATTGACCACGACAGTATTATCTTTTAGGAGGGTCAGGCAATGAGCAATGTTAAGAAACAGGTTCTTCTCTGTCTTGCGTCGCTCATGCTGGCAGTCCTGACGGTGCTTACGGGGTTTTCCCCCGTAAGCGCTGTCTGCTGCTATGCGGCTGAGGCGGAAAGCTCGGAAAACAACTTCGATCACACGTCTGTCAATGCCGACCTTGCCGAAATGGATTTGACGGAGTTTGTGTACGATACGGCGGGCAGCATACAGTTCGTTACTTTCGTGGAATATTGTTACTCTGCAAACGCCCTGAACTTCGGCAACTATGCCTTGTACATCTATATCTACAATCCCGCGAGGCTGCCTATCTCCGAACGGCAGGACGCCAACTCGGTGGAGATGGCGGTCGGCTACGACGAAGAGGGTAATCCCAACGACTATGCAAATATCCCATTGAAGTTATGCGGCATTTCCACGGGCGAGCTTTCCAAGCTCATCTATAAGTTCCGCGTGATGGACGATGGGACGCTGCTCAGAAATGCGAGAACACAGGAAACGGACAACGGCTATCGCCGCTACGATATTGCGGGCGTACAGCTCTGGGAGATCGGTAAGGACAATGCCGTGGACTATGGTGTGGGCGGAACGTATAAGTTCACCGGTTACGCGAAGGGCTACGGCACGGACGAAAATGCGGAGAGCAATCTCCTCTGCACGGTGGAAGAATTGGAGACTGTTGAATTGGATGTCAAGCACACTTTCTACCGCACGCTAACATCCTCAAAGGGCGCAGGGTATCAGAATCAGCTGGATACGGTGTATTTCGCCGTGCCGCAGCGGTTCTTCGATACTTACGGAAAGTTGCAGCGCATCAAAGCCGAATGGTACGAATACAAGACCAAGGACATCGTTGTCACGAGCAATCAGGATTTCTATGATAAAGCATATCCGTGGATAGGCAGACAGACGGGAGATTTCGATGAGTTCGGGATGACGGAGCATAACGAAGAGATCCATTACGCATTGGGGCAGAACGCCGGTGACGGCGGTGGCGGATTGATGATCGCCAAATGGGGATGGAATTTGGGTTCGGGTTATCTTCATGTTCCCGCACCTGCGTTGTATTACCTGTTCAAGGTGAACAACATCGAGGAGTACGATCCGTATGCAGACATCGTTTCCATAGGCGGCGTAGAGAGTAACGCTTTGTATGAGTACATCAAAAATTACAACAAGTCGTTCGACAACGGAACGTTGCCTATCAAGGACGGGACAATAAGCGCGGACTTGTTCGCGGAGGACATTGATGATTACCGCAAGATGGATACCGAGTTCGGCAAGATACAGCAAGGTTATTCGTATTACGATTTCGACGCCGATGTGGACTTGCAGAAGCTGACGAGCTGGCAGGAAACCGATCCGTCCTTCTGGGAGAATTGGATAAATTGGGGCTTGTGGGATACGATATTCGGCGGCATTCCCGAAGAGCAGAGCAAGACGGTTTCGCCTATCTATATCGTGCAGGAAAGCGATCTGGACGGCAGCGATAACGAAGTCGCGGACAGGCTTCTCATAAATGCCAACGATGTGCAGGCGCTTCGGGATTACTTTAGGGATGCCACGACGGTCAGCGGTACTGACGATGAGGAAAAACAGGTCGTGCTGTTCCGCTTTGCCACTACGGATTACTATTCCGCAGCGGTGGACATTATGGAACTTCGCACGATAATACCCGACAAGCACATAAGCGGTCAGGCATACAGGGCTTGGGAGAGCGTGTTCTTCGATTTCGATATTATTCAGCTCACGTTCAACCGGGACGGTAAATATACGGTCATTCCGGCGGTGGCAAGTCCCATTGATATCGTGAACGACATCACTCCGCCTGTGCAGATGCCCGACGACACGCCGTGGTGGGTAAAGCTGTTGAGCGTCATCCTTACTATTGTGCTGGTCGTTCTTGTCGTGAAATTGGTTATCCTTATCGTCAAGAAATGTAAGCAGAACAGGCAGGTCAAAAAGGCGGTCGAAAAATACAGCGACAGGAGGAAAGAATGAGCGGGCAATCTAAATTCAAATGTAAGTCAAATGCGCAGAAGTATGCCATCCGCGCCTACTATGCGAAAAGGAGTAAGGCTAACAAGCCATCGCATGAATGCGAGGAGCAGCGCGAACGCTATATGAAGGTTATGCGGGAGGATTTTCCGAAAGACTTTATCAGCAACGATGAATGGGACTACATCGAGGCGATGGCGAGTTGGCCTAAAAAATAGGAGGCAAGGATGAAAACGGTCAAGAGAATCATCGCTGTTGTTCTCTTGGTCGTGGTGGGAATCGTGGTCGGCTATCTGTGTTATACGGGTAGCCGGCTTTCCGCCACGCAAGAGATGGCGGCAGCTTTGGAGGTGGTTTATGAACAGGCGCAGAGTATTTAATATTTGCCTGTCCGTGTTGATAACGGCGGCATTTGCATTGCTTGCGGTGTTCGTGTTTTCGGACTCATATCTTCGTTTCGGAGAAGCCGTCAAGGACTTCGGGTTGTCGGTAGGGTACTACTTTTGTACGCTGTTCGGAATAGAGCATAATATCGTGCCGTCTGTTACGGAGTATTCTTCGGTGATGGATTGGAGCATCCTGCTTCCGTCGGACTTTGAGGGCTTCACTTCGCAGGCAAAAAGTTTCTTCTCATTGCTTGTGGACGGCGAGAACTTCTCGGGCTATTGGGCGAAGGTCGGAGATGTGATGCTCGTGCTTCTGAAGGTCGTGGCAATCATGCTTCCGTGTTTGCTCATCTTATGGATGGTCATCTGGCGGCTGTACAAGAGCGGCAACACCAAGCACAATAGGGACACCGTACCGCTTCGGATATTCAAGAAGCTGTCCGAATGGATCTACCGGCCTTTGAAAATCACGATAGTAAGTTTTGTCAACTTCCTTCGTGAAAATCGCGTCGTTTGGATGCTTTGGGTGGGTATATGGGCTTTCAATCTCAATACTGCAAGTATAGTAATGGGTTTTCTCGCGTACTACTTCTACTTCGTGTTGAGCTTCGATGTCGCGAACCTCTATGTACAGGTGTGCAAGCTGTTCATAGACTTGCAGGTCATCTTCCGGCACTTCCCGTGGTGGTGTATCGCGTTCGTCTGCTGGCTGCTGTTCGACCATTGGCGGAAGAGCGTCGCTTTGAACAGACTGCGGCACTTCGAGGCGAGGAATTGCGGCTTCATAAACGAGCTGCCTATAGTCAGTATGGCGTGCGGTTCAATGGGTAAGAAAAAGACGACGCTCATCACGGATATGGTGCTGTCGCAGGAGGTCATGTTCCGCCAAAAGGCATTGGAGATACTGCAAAACAACGACATGAAGTTTCCGTACTTTCCGTGGATCGCCTTCGAGGACGAACTGCGGGCGTGTATGGAGCATGGCACCGTGTACAATCTCTCTTCGGTCAAGGCTTGGGTGGCTTTGAAGCGGTCAAGGTTCATTCGGCACAGAAACGCGCAAACGCAACTTTACGGATACGATTACGCGCGTTACGGTACCACTTTTGACGATTCGCTCAAAATAAGCCGATTGTTCGAGGTGCTGGAAACCTACGCGCAAGCGTACTTCATCTATGTCATTCAGAGCAGTCTTATCGTGGCGAACTATTCCGTTCGCACGGATAACTTGATGGCAGACAACGGCAACTTCCCGATGTGGCTTACGGACTTCTTCCCGAAGCGCAGACGGCCTCAAAGCAGGCACGCGCATATCCTCGATTTCGATGTCTTACGCCTCGGCAGAAAGGTCTTGGAAAACAATCCGAAGGCAGGCAGTTTTGAGTTCGGCGTTGTGGGGATCACGGAGATAGGTAAAGAACGCGGTAACAATCTGGAACTACGGGAAATCAAGAAAGGCGCGGAAGATACCAACCAAAAGAACGACCTGTTCAACTCGTGGCTGAAAATGTGCCGGCACTCTGCCACCGTGGACAACTTTCCGTTTATCAAGGTGTTTACGGACGAGCAAAGACCTGAGTCTTGGGGTGCGGACGCGCGCGACCTTGCGGACATCATCAATATCGCTTCGTGCGGAGATATGCGGCTCGCTTTGCCGTTCTACACGATAGAGGAAATGCTCTCGGAGTGGGCGTTCAACCGCTTCCTGTCGTTGTACTACGACTTCCGTTTCAGGCGCGGTGATAATACCTTGCTGGTGCATATCCTCAAAAGCGTTGTCGTATGGTTTTGGCGGAGAAACCTGCGCATTTTCAATCGCTTCGGCTACTCGGTTCTGAAGATAGAGAAAGAGCGCGGTACGATGGACGGCAAGACGGAGAATAAGAAGTATTACCTGATGAGCGCGAAGATCTATGCACAGCGGTTCAGCACGGACTGTTTCTCGGACTACTTCAACGATATGGCGCGGCGCAGCTATACAGGGCTTGCGGACTACTTGGAATACGCTACGGAAAAGGCTTCGGTGGAGGAACTCAAAATGCAGAACAGTTATTTCATCAATTCGCTGTACAGGGACGCGGACGGCGACAGTTCTGCGTGATTTAGGGCTGTCCGCTTCCTTTACGGCAAAAGGAGGTAACCATGTCTTATGGCGAATGCAAAGTGTATTTTGACGGCAGTCATTACATAGCGATACCGCATACGACAAGGCCGTCAAGACGGCGTTTTCGTCCGCCGGAAGAAGAGATAGAGGTGACGGAGCAGGAAGAGCCGCAGACCACGGAACAGGAAGAAACTATAAACGCAGAAGAAAGCGCACCGTCCATTGATGACGATGCGCCGTCTTCGCATACGGAAAATGAGGAAGAGGTCGAACCTGCGGTTGAGAAGAAGGCAAGGTCAAGGACGATGACGCGGAAAGAATTCTTCGAGGAATTGTATCAAAAGTCGGCAGGGCAGTCCCGAAGTGCGAGGAAGAAGTTTATCGTTCGCAACATGAAGCCGTACTTTAATGACGAAGATAGCACGATAAAGTATGTGGAAGTGCAGTTCGAGCGGAAATTGCGGAATCTGATCTGTCGGCGTATCAGGCTCACGCGCAAGGTGAATTTGCAGGACTTCAACTACTTTTGCACTTTCACCTACGATGGGGCAAAGCATACCGAAGAGAGTTTTATGAGGAAACTGCGTGGATGCTTCAAAATGATGTGCCACCGCAAGGGCTGGAAGTATGTCGGGGTGTGGGAACGCTCGCCCGAAAAGCAGCGGCTGCACTTTCACGGGCTGTTCTACATTCCGGACGGAGCAATGCCCGGAGAACTCGTTGAAGTCAAGGACTATTCGCCGATCAAGAAGAAGGTGCAGACGACGATCCAGAACACCTACTTCAACGAAAGGTTCGGAAGATCCGATTTCAAGACGGTGGACGACCGCTCTATGCTCGGAGAGGCGATAGCATATCTCACGAAGTATATGGAAAAGACCGGCGAGAAAATGGTCTACTCGAAGGGACTGCCGCAGTTTTTCATCTCGGACATCATGGATGAGGACATCGTCTGCACGATAGGAAATGAGGAGAAGAAGCTGCTCCTTTACGATAATTTCTCGTGCTGGGACGAAGGCTGCTACATGGGACAAGTAAGCAAAGGCGTCATCGACCAAATGAGGAAGTGTAATTGAATATCGGACGGATGCGGGAATAAGAAAGGGAAGTGTGTGACGGTAAAAGCGGAAGATCGCCCAAGCGGGTCAGCGGGCGACTCCGCTTCCGTCATCACTTTTCTTTTCCGCCTTCAACCGGGTTTGGTCGAGTGGCGTGTGCTTGTCGCGGCGGCGCGTCAGCGCCGTCGCTCTCGTATCAAGACTGTGACATATTTTTATGGACACTGAAACCAGTTAACGTTAAAATTAATATTTAAAGTTTAATTATACTGTTTTGGACTGTATTATATTGACATATTAAGATATAAATGGTATAATATCGTCAAATTATAACAATAGGATGGTAAAATGTATACAAAATTATTTGAACGCTTGGTAACAAAATTTTCCATCAAAGTTACCGACTTAATAAAGTATTTGGAGATCTCCAAAGCTACGATTTATAATTACCGTAATTTGGAGAAATTTTCAGATATACCTAAGGACAAGCAATTAAAAATATTTTATTTGTTTGGCAAAGAGTCTGAACAGGAGTTGGAACTGGTCTTGGATGAGGCAGACCCTGATATACTTGCAGGTTATTTGAGTAGAATATCAAGCATCTTAAAAGGAAGTTATAATAACAAACTTCAATCACTATCATCCATAGAAGAATTGACAGAGCAAGTCGAAAGATTAACAAAGGAAAACGATTCATTGAAACATCAGGTGTTAGAACTTGATAGATTTCAAGGGATAAATGACTTTACACGTTCTGTTTTGCTCGATAAGGTTGCTGTAATAGTTGAAGGTAGTTCTGCTGCTGAAATAAAAGAATTTATTGATTACTTGGAGATTTTTGAAAAGTATAGAAAGAGTGGGAGATAGGGGATGGCTTATTTATACTTGAATTTCTTAGACAACCTTGAAAAAGGTAGTAGAAGTTGGGATGACTTTTATACTACGTCTTTGACGGAACAGTATGATCTTCTCAAAAGAAAGCTTGGACGATATGCTCCCGATACGCTTCAGGAGCTGATTGCAGCGTGTTGCCCTTCAACCTATCACACCTACTATGTGTCAATGCCAAGCTTTGAGCGTAAAATTACGACAGATAGGCGTGGAAAAGAGTGCATCTATAACATAGTTATCCGCCCTGAAAAGAGTGCGTACTCGACAAATTATATCCCCTCAAAATACGACCTCATTTTTATCGGGGATGTTACCTTTGGTAATGTTATTGATGTAACGGTAAAAGGTATCGAGGTTATCGATTCAGGAATAGCTAAATTCGGAGAGAAATCCGTATATTGTATGGGAGCGTGTGCTTTTGCCACAAAAACATTCGCGGATCGAATTGGCAGACAGATAACCGTTCCCGATTATGGTGTTCGTGAGATGCACGATGCAATTCTTACACATGATTTTATTGATAGGCTCTGTTCAGAAGTTTATCCTATTCCCAATCCGCAGGATGCGTACCATGTTTTTGGTAAGTGGCAGAAATATATCAGATTCAGAAAATATTATCTCGGTGTCCAATCTGAAAAATGCGAGGAGATTACCGATGTTTTTGCCGTGCAAGGATATATTGTGACCAAGGCATCATACAAGAAAAACGAGGATGTTTGGTCGTCGCTTCTTCTCGGAGGTCACGAGGAACACTCCAAGGGAGAACAAATTCTTCTTGGCAAAGAGGTAGCCGGAGCAGACGAATTTCCATTCATTTGTGTCGCAATCGAAAAGAACAGAAAATCCGTACTTTCTGAAACCACAGGTAAGAACGGAAAAGGAAAGCCTAAATACGAGGTGCATCTTCGCCGGTATACGAAGGAATCCATGGGGCTTTCTCCGTCAAAGCCGGAGTACGATGCCGAAGGAAATCTTCCCAAGGGTTTCCGTTTCTATCAATATCTGCTCGGCGAGCGTTTTTCATTCACTTATTCTGATATAGAGCCGGATTATTCGGGGATTGAAACTGCTTTCAGCAAAGCGAAAATTGCGGCATTTTCCGAAATCGACAGAAAGTATGCGGGCATTATCAAAGGTGAGATTGAAAGCTTCATAAAGACAGAAGCAACAAGACTCGAAGCTACATATTCTCAAAGACTTGAAAATTACATTAGAGATCTTGCAGCCACACTTGCACGAGATGTAGAGGAAAATAAAGACAAAGAAGTTCAGGAAGAATACGCAAAAGCCGTTACTCGCCCTATCGAGAGAGAATACGGCGAGCAGATCGAAGCACTCAAAAAGCGCAGATCAAAGCTCAAAGAAAAGAAACAAGCCGATGAGATAAAAGAGATTGATGATGAAATCACAAGACTCTCTCAAGAAATGGAAGTAAAACTCGAATCGGCAATAGTGATGATATCTATCGCCGTATATTACAAAGAGAGAAACGCCCGTAGAATCGAGAGTCAGAAAAAGAGTTTTGCGATTGCTCTTCAAAAGGATATAGAAAAGGCAAAGGCAGAAAAGAAAAAGCAACTTGAAATTCAGTATAGAACGGCTATTGAGGGGGAAAAGAGGGACGCGGAGCAAGTTCTTCGCAAAAAAGCAGATGCGGAAATTGCCCGGAAGCGCGAAAATGAAACTGTCCGCCGTTATGAGATATACTTCCGTCCAGAAAATCCGAACGATAGTATCAAGGATGTAAAGAAGGAACTCGAAAGCACGGATGTACGTTATCTTACGTATGACAACCGAGCAGAAAAGGCAAAGATTGAGCGTCAGGAAAAAGCACTTCGCTCTTTCCTTGGCGGTTATGTAAAGAATCCTTATCTTGCCTCTTATCTATTTGCACCTACAACACTCGCAGGAGCAAGCCGTCCTGTTCTAGAAGAACCCGAGTGGTGTCTTGAAAGTCTTAATGATATGCAAAAGCTTGCGGTAAGACGAGCTTTGGCAAGTGAAAGCATCTTCCTGTTGCAAGGCCCTCCCGGAACAGGTAAAACGCAGGTTATCGCCGAGATTACTGCACAGCTTGCAAAGCAAGGCAAAAAAATACTCATATCTTCCGAAACACATAAGGCAATCGACAATGTGTTTGAGCGTTTGCCGAAAATCCCGGAGATTAGACCGCTTCGTCTTATTCCTTCACAAAACGGCAAGGAAACCAACTACAGTCCCGAAAGGCTCGTGGACAACTTCTATCTAAATATCCAAGAGAGTCTTCGCCGTCAGGTAGATAGATTCGAACATTTCTACGAGATGAAGGAAAACTTCTCGGAGGAAATGCGTTTACTTCGCCTTGACTATGATAAAATACTTCATCTGCAAAAAGAATGCTCATGTGCGGTAAAGTAACACAATAATTTGATAGGCAACCGCCCCTATTCCGTAATTTGAAAGACCGGCTATAAAAAGTTGTATCCGTATGGTATAATAAAAACAAAAAATATCAAGGTGGTAAACGCTTATGGAATTTCACGAAAAGCTGCAAGAACTTAGAAAACAAAAAAATCTAACACAAGAAGAACTTTCTGAAATACTGTTTGTTTCACGAACTGCCATTTCAAAATGGGAGTCAGGGCGTGGCTATCCAAGCATTGACTCCTTAAAAGCTATTGCAAAATTTTTCGGAGTAACAATAGATGAACTGTTATCCAATAGAGAACTGATTTGTATTGCAGAAAAAGATAGTCACCAAAAAACACAGCATATGCGTGATTTAGTATTTGGCTTGATTGATTGCTCTGTTGTAATGTTGTTTTTTATCCCTCTTTTTGGACAGCAAGGGGGCGAGATAATTCGTCAAGTGTCTTTGCTATCGTTACAGGAAACACCATTGTTCATAAAAGTTGCATATTTTGCAATCATTTTATTAACAGTTGCTTGTGGTATTGCTACGTTAGCTTTGCAAAATTATTCCAGCATTATTTGGATAAAAACAAAGACTATCTTATCTATGATATTGACTATAATTAGCGTTGTTATCTTTATTGCAAGCCTTCAACCTTATGTAGCCTTTTTTACATTTGTTTTGTTGATTATCAAGGGCGCTTTGTTGCTAAAACGCCCATGACACGAAGCGTATCAATGATGTGACGGGCAAATTCTTGCGTTTTTTTCACTCCAAAGTTAAAGTGTGATTAGGCAAGAGCCAAATACATAAAAAACAAAGGAGCAAAAAAATGAAAGAAGAAAAGAAAAAAATCCAAAACAATTTTATTGTAGCTGCCGGACTGTTGGCTTTGTTCATTCTCTACACAGTGGCAATTATGTTTGTTGATGTGCAGCCAATCGGCCCACAGGGTTCATCTGTCGGGTTTGCGGAAGTCAATCAATATTTTCATACGCTGTTTGGTGTGAATATGCTGCTATATAGTATAACAGACTGGTTGAGTATTCCTGTACTGTTTATCATGTTCGGATTTGCAATGGTAGGTCTTGTGCAACTTATTAAAAGGAAAAGTCTGTTTCGTGTAGATAGCAGTATTTTGGTATTAGGCGGTTTTTATGTGCTTGTATTTTTGGCATATCTCTTTTTTGAGTTTTTTGTTGTAAATTACAGACCTGTTTTGATTGAGGGTGTTTTGGAAGCCTCTTATCCGTCCTCTACAACAATGCTTGTGATGTGCATTATGCCTACGGCTATTATGCAATTTCACCATTTGATTTCAAGCAAAAGATTAAGGAATATAGTAAATGCTTTTTGTGGTATCTATGCAAGTTTTATGGTCATTGGGCGGGTTTTATCTGGTGTGCATTGGTTTACTGATATTGTGGGTGGAATATTGCTTAGTGCAACACTTGTTATGTTGTACTATTCCACAAATCAGTTAGTAAATAGCAAAGCCAGCCGGAGCAGTCAACGGTCAAGATGAACGGGCTGCGCCCGCCGTTGACAGCCCCGCCTGTCCTTGCTGGTGGGTAGTCAAGGGGCGACAGCAGGGAGTGCTGCCGCCCCTCACTATCATCAGAGAAAGGGGGATTTTCCATGACCGACCAGATAGCCTATCAAGAATATATCCAGCGCAGGTACAACGCCTTTTGCAAGACTGTTATCCGCTGTGCCGCCTTGGACAAGATTTTGAAGCTTAAACGGCAATGGGAACGGCAAGTTTCCCTTGACTATCTGATGAACAAGCATCAATACCTGTACCGAAGCGGAAGGCCCGTATAAAAGACTATGTATTTGGTTTCAGGGTTGCAACATCCACTGCCCGGGGTGCTGTAATCCTGATTACCAACCGTTTGAAGCACGGCATATTATGTCTCTTGAAGATTTAATAACGGCAATTAAAGAGGCAAAAGAACGGTTTGGTATAGAAGGCGTGACCTATTCGGGCGGCGAACCTACCTGCCAACAGAACTTACCGCTTTTGACAAAAGAGATCAAGTCGCTCGGACTCGGTGTTATATCCTTTACAGGAAGAATGTATGAGGACGTTTCCGAAATTTTGGAAGGCTGTGATGTCGTATTGGACGGCTCTTTCAAAGAATACTTGCCTGAGACGAAGAGAAGACTTCTGGGATCGGAAAATCAGAGGATTATATGTTTGACCGAAAGATACAAAGATTGCATCGACAGTTGGTTTGCCGATCACAACAAGGTAGTAGAAGTAAGCGTAGGATCTAAAATAATTGCAAACGGGGATAAATTTTAATACTAATGAAATATCTGTTTTTTGACATAGAATGTTGCGATGGTGCTCACATTTGCGAATTCGGATACGTATTGACAAACGATAAGTTTGAAATTTTGGATAGAGATTTTTTCTTGATAAATCCTGAAAGGGAATTCAATTTAACAGGTAGAAAAGATCAACGGGATTTGCAGTTACATTTTTCGGAAGATGAGTATTATAACAGCCCGCTTTTTACGAAATATTACGGAAGAATCAAAAATCTTATTGAGGCAAAAGACCAATTGGTAATCGGACATGCTATTTCTAATGATGCGGGATTCTTACGTACCGCTTGTAGGATTTATCAGCGACCTCCTATAAATTTTGAATTTTATGACAGCCAAAAAATGTATTTGGAGTTGTTTAATAATAAGCATAGTATCTCCTTGGAAAATGCCGGTGAGAAACTCCATCTTGAAAAAGTAAAATATTTACATAAAAGTGATGATGATGCTTTTTTAACAATGACCTTGGTTCGATCCATGTGTGAGCTGATGGAGTTACCATTAGAGCAGTTTGTTCTGTTGTGTCCAACTGCAAAAGGCGAGTCAAAAGGGGGCAAAATCCATTATTTTTCAGAAGACTTCAATGAAATAGTGAAAGCCTTAGCAACAGGTGAAAGATGGGTAAGCAACAGTAAAAAGGGAAAATGTATTATAAAATTTGCTGAGAAAGTTCAGCCGCAAAGTTCTCTTATAAGCGGCGAATTAACAGGTAAAAAGATATGTTTTAGCCCCGTTTTTGAAAAAGAGAAGACAATACTAAGTCTTAAACTTATTCAGTTGATCGTGAACCATGGCGGAAAATACAATACGAAAGTTTCTGAAAATCAATATTATGTGAAAGACGAGGCCGATGATCCAGAAAAACATGGGACTCGCTATCATCACTTTCTTGAAGTTATGGGAGAGAGACAGGAACAAAAAGTGTTGAGTTATGATGACCTTTTAGCTATACTAAGAACATCTTGGGAAGAATTGGAGAATATGGGACTTCCTGAATTGGCGGAAGAAGATGGACAAAAAAGAGAAAAAGCCTCCTATACTTATTCAACAGATAATTCAAAAGGAACAACAATCGGCGAAATTTTGGCAACACGCGGGATTTTACTTAAAACTGACCAAGCGAAATAGATTTTTATTTTGAATAAATATCGAGTGTGAAAGAAAAACATCCAAATAATATTGAAGTTAATTTTTATGAGACTATTATTTTTAATGCGAAGATCACTTCAGTTTAAACGACTAAATTTAGTTGATTGGCACCGTGGCGTGTGCTTGGCATAGACAAGTGCGCCGCGCTGACGCGCGCCGCAGCCAAGCACACGCCGCGAAACGGCAACAAGAACAACGCGGAAAACCAAACCGAAAGGCGCGGCGGAGCGGAGCCGTCCCCGCTAAACCGCTTGGGGATCGGCTGCCGCTTTTCCGCCGTGCGATCCTTTCTCTTCATTGGTTTTGCCGTTATGGTTATCTCTTGAATTTTGCCTCTTTCGGCAGGCTTAGGTTAGCATAGCCCTCGCGCAAGTCAACGGTCGGAAAATCGTCGCTTAAAACACCCATAGAAACCATTCGAGAGTCGAGTAAGGGAAAGTTCCTTGCTCGGCTCATTTTGCGTTTATACGCCGTTTTTACGCTCCTACAACGCAACGATTTTTCTTTGTCCCGTTGACTTCCGCAAGCCGACAGAGAATTTACCTTCTTTTTTACCGTCCCATGCTGCCCCGCCTGTTGCCCGAAAAAGGCAAATCCAATTCAAGAGGTGTAAGAAAATGGAACAAAAGAAAGTAACAAGAGATTTCAAAGTCCTTGCGGAAAAGATATCTCCGGACAATGTAGCGGTAATGGCGGAACTTATTGCAATGAAAGAGACCAAAATACTCATAAGCTATCTGGGACACCATGCGGAGAAGGCGCATAAAAACCTTTGCCGGGACATCTTCGGCAAACATGAGCCCGGATATATCTTTTCGGACAGTTACGACTTCGTCCAAAGCGTGGCGTTATTCTTATGCGACCACTTCGGAGAGTATTTGGACGACGTACTGTATATCTCCAAAAGAGGCAAACCGAGAACGATAAAGACGGAGTGTTATCTTATCGTCACCAAAATGGTATCAAGGGATTACAGAGTTTTCCGTAAATGCCAAAGCCTTGAAATCACAAGAGAAGAACCGAAACCCGAATATGGACATCAGTCAGACGAAGAACAAGACTACTCACGCGCAGACGAGATCGCGGCATCCTTGAACCTTACGGAAAACATGAGTCTTGCGCTCGATTACCGCATGTCCGGCTTGAGCTATCCCGAGATAGCGAAACAGCTTTCAAGAGCGGTAAGCACGGTATACGAATACTTCGAGAAAATGCGCGCGAGATATTCCGCCATATACGGATAGGTTTTTTACAGCATACTTTCTTAAAGGCAGTTGCTTGCTATAAAGCGGCTGCCTTTTCTCATGTTCCTCGAAGCATAGCTTTTCCAAAAGTTTAGTAAATGGGGCAAAAAACCTGCCCCATTTATTTGTAGGATAAAGAAAAACTTTTTCAAATAGAAAAAAAGCCTTCCTATTTGGCGGATACCATGTGGAAAAAGCAAGCGAAAAACTTTTTCAAAGTGGCAAGAAACCTTGCCGGTTTGACTTGTAGAATTATTCCAAGGAATTTCGTAAAGGTGCAAAAACTTTGCGAGTTTAAGGTTTAAGCTATGCAAAAAATACAAGGAGGAACAAAAGCAATGCCTTACAAAGCAGCAAAGATCTCGTTTGACGGAAGTCATTACATCGCCACCCCTAAGGAAAATTTCCCGCAGGGACATAAGCGACGACGGGCAGCCATTCCGTCAACACCCAAAGAGGTCGAACAAAAAGCGCAATTCGAAGCCGCCTACAAGGAAAGTCAAAAACTGCCGCGCAAAGAACGCAAAGCATGTATGCAAAAAGCTATGGAAGAGGCGATCCCAGACAAGGAGCAGCGGAAAGAATACGTGGAGCGGAACAATGAACGCAAAAAGACGAATGCAATCCGCAGAAAAGTCCGTTTGTCCAAGAAAGTGAATTTGCAGAGAGAATGGAGCTATTTTTGCACTTTCACCTTTTCGGACGAAAAACACACGGAAGAAAGCTTCCGTAAGTCGCTGCGAAACACTTTGAAGCACCTCGTAAACCGCAAAGGCTGGAAACATATCGGCGTATGGGAGCGCGGCGGAGAAACCGGAAGATTGCATTTTCACGGTATCTTCTATATTCCGCCGGACAGGATGGTCGGAGAGATCGTGGAAACAAAGGATTACAACACAAAAGACCATCGAATGCAGACGGCGCACCAGAACACCTATTTCCTTGAACGGTACGGACGCAACGACTTCCAGCCGCTCGGCTCGCAGGAAGAAGTACAACACTCTTTGGGGTATCTGATGAAGTACATAGAAAAGTCCGGCGAGCGTCTGATCTATGGCGGCAAACTGCCGACCTACTTCGAATCGGACGTAGCAGACGAAGATATTCTCGCTCCATACGGGATAGACGACAGAAAGGCGATACTTGCGGACGATTTTACCTGCATGGTGGACGGAGAAGTCATAGGCAAAGTAAGTCCGGAAGTCATAGCAAAAATGCCGAAGGCAAATTAAATTCATTTGTCTTTCGCCGAGAGAGCGTAAACGAAAACGCCCTTTTCGTCAAGGGTAAAGTGCATTGCCTTGGCAACCCTTGACGGAAAGTAACAGACAAGACAACAAAGGGACGAACCTTGCGTTTCCGTTTGTTTCGTCTCCGCCGAAAGGCAAAGTAAACAAACAGGAGGATAAAAAATGAACAACATTGAGGTCAAAACGATTTACGGCAGGATAGAAGATTTTGAAAATAATTACTTCTTCTCTCCGTCTATCAGCAAAAGAAAAACTGTGGGCAGTCAAACCTATTATGTCCGCAGATATTTCAACGGCGGCAAAGACTTTGAACAGACGATGAAGTCCATTGCCGTGCAACGCACAATGAAAAAGTGAGGTAAACGATATGAAACAGAAACACTACATAGCGGGATTGTATTACAGACTTTCCCAAGAGGACGAACGTCAAGGCGAATCGGTATCCATAGACAACCAAAGAACAATCTTACGCAAGTATGCCGAAGAGCGCGGCTTTACCATCCACGACGAGTACATTGACGACGGCGTATCGGGTACGACATTTCAGCGCCCTGAAGTGCAAAGATTGTTGGACGACGCAAAGACGGGCGTCATCAATACCATCATCGTAAAAGATCTGTCCCGCTTCGGCAGAAACTATATCGAGGTTGGACAGTATGTGGACTATGTATTCCCTGCATTCGGTATTCGCTTTATTGCCATACAGGACAACGTAGATACGGAAAACCGCGACAGCGGCGCAATGGAGATGATGCCTATCATGAACGTCTTTAACGAATGGCATGCGGCAAACACCAGCAAGAAGATACGCGCGGTCAGGCGTTCCAATGCGAAAGAAGGAATATATACCGCAAAGAAAGCGTCTTATGGGTATAAAATGGGAACGGATAAGAAACGCGCGCCGGTCATCGATGAAGAAACCGCGCCCATCGTAAAACGTATCTTCGAGATGTACGCTTCGGGAATGAGTCCGAGAAAAATCTCCGAAATTCTGAATCTGGAAGGGATACCTTCGCCGGCAACTTATGCTTATACCCAAAGCGGACAAAAGCCGAAGCCGAACGTGGTAGGATTATGGACAGCCGTCACGATAAGAGAAATGCTGAACAAGATCATTTACATCGGACATATGCCGCAGTTGAGATGGACTTCGCTGTCCTATAAAAATCATAAGCGATTCAGAAAAGATGAAAGCGAGTGGACTGTCGTTTATAACAACCACGAACCCATCATCTCGCAGGAACTTTGGGACAAAGTACAAGAACGCAAAAAATCTGTTGCACAAGGCAGAAAAACAAAAATCGGTTTCACACATCCGCTGTCCGGATTTCTTTTCTGCGCCGATTGTGGAAACAAGATGAAGCTTTGCACCTCGGTCAGCCGAAAAGGAACAAGATTATACCACTTCGATTGCGGCTATCATTTGCGGTACGGCAAAGTATATTGCTTTTCGCATTATATCGCGGCGAGCGCATTGGAAGAAATCGTCCTCGGAGATATACGGGAGATGGCGCAAAGAATCGTCCTTGACGAGAAAGCTGTCCGTGATGACTTTATACGGCATAACGCCGAGCTTGCGGATCAGGCGATTAAGTCCACCAAGAAAGAATTGCAGGCAAAACGTAAACGCATGGAAGAATTATCCAGCCTTATGCAAGTCGCTTACGAAGACAGGGTGAGAGGCAAAATGCCCGAAGATATCTGCATCGGCTTTATACAGAAATACTCCGACGAGCAGAAAAAGCTGGAAACTGAAATCGCAGAAATAGAAGCAAAACTTACAGAAACGGAAAACACAATACAGAGCGCGGATGAGTTTATACGGAACATCAAAAAATACCTCGAAGCGCCCGAGCTTAGCAGAGAGATGTGCTATGAACTGATTGATAGAATTATCATCGGAGGATCTCCGAAGACGACAGGAAAAGAGCGCGAGATAGATATCGTATACAAAGTCGATATAGCGTCCGTCTTACGGCACAAACTCAATAAATAACGATAAGCGTATGGGTTATCTGAACTCATACGCTTATTTTCTTCCGTTGATGTCTTTCTTCAATGAGTGTCCATAAAATTGTGTCGCAACAAGCACACGCCACGGTTGCAAATTGTTTTTTTGAGTCCGCTTTAAGGGACAATCGGGGCTTGATTTATTACGATGAATCTGCTATAATAATACTATCAAGATAAAATGGGGTTATATATTGATGGAGTACAAAGACAAGGTCAAGTTTGCACGGCAGAAACTGATGCTAAGTCAGGCGGATTTTGCAAAGAAATTGGGAGTAGCCTTTTCCACCGTTAATGAGTGGGAGAACGGCGTAAGACACCCTAACTACATCATGCAAAGAAAATTTGCGGCGTTTTGCGAAGAAAACAATATCGTTTTCGAGGATTGACATAAGGAGATGACAATGGCTGACGAAAAGAATCTTGTCCCCGAAGAAAAGCAGGGCGATATTGTGATCTATCAGACCGAGGATGGCGGAACTAAAATAGATGTCCGTTTTGAGGGCGAGACCGTGTGGCTTACGCAGCAGCAGATGGCGGAACTTTTCTGTTCTTCTCGCACAAACATTGTTGAGCATATCCGGCACATCTATGAAGAGGGTGAGTTGGACGAAGCTTCAACCTGTCGGAAATTCCGACAAGTTCGAGATGAGGGCGGCAGACGGGTCTCAAGAGAGATCCCGCACTACAATCTCGATATGATCATATCACTCGGCTATCGTGTGAAATCGAGGATCGCCACGCACTTCCGCCGTTGGGCAACGGAGCGGTTGAAGGAGTATATGCTCAAGGGCTTCACCATGGACGACGAGCGCTTGAAGGAACTTGGCGGAGGGAATTATTGGAAGGAACTTCTTGCGCGGATCAGGGATATCCGTTCTTCCGAAAAGGTCATGTATCGGCAAGTCCTCGACTTATACGCCACGAGCGTGGACTACGATCCCAATAGTGCGGAGTCGGTCGCATTTTTCAAAATGGTGCAAAACAAGCTTCATTATGCCGCACATGGTCACACGGCGGCGGAAGTCATATATGAACGTGCGGATGCGGACAAGCCGTTTATGGGGCTGACCGCATTCTCGGGCGATTTCCCGACCGCAAAAGATATTGGCATTGCCAAGAACTATTTGACCGAAGATGAATTGCGCGTACTGAACGGCATTGTTTCCGGTTATTTCGACTTTGCCGAAGTGCAGGCGATGCGGCATCGCCCTATGCACATGAGCGACTATGTGGAGCATTTGGATCGTGTGCTTTCCTCTACCGGCGAACAGCTGCTCGTCGGCGCAGGCAAGGTGAGCCATAAGCAAGCTATAGAAAAGGCAAATCGTGAATATCAGCGGTTTGTGGTGCAAAATCTCTCCCCTGTGGAAGAAGCGTATTTGCAAACGATTAAAGAGGTCGAGAAAACCGCCAAGAAAAAGGCGGAGGAGGACTGAGCGGACATTACGAACACAAAAAAATCTTGAGCCCAGGCACACACCATGGCTGCAAATTGATTATAGGGAGTCCGGGTTAAGAGACAATCGAGGCTTGATTTGTTATGATAAATCTGCTATAATAATTTTACTATCAAAGTAAAAATAGTAATTATTTTGATGGAGTAGAAGGCAAGATTAAGTTTGCTCGGCAGAAGCTGATACAAAGAGGCTGGAATGCAGAATTTTGAAACACTGTATAACGAGAAAATATCGTCGATACAGGACAACGGATTATTAGATGAATATTTTATGAGCCTTTTGCAGACTCATAGTTTTGTCGAACTTCTAAAAGCCTTATATTATAGTCCGCAAGATGCTGATGTATCATCAATATATTTGGAATGCTTGAAGCAAGGTTATCGTATGTGTGACTTGCAACGGGCTTTTTGTCTTATTAATGATGAATGGTATGATGGACCAATTTGTTTTGACGTTGCCGAGGATGATAGTCAGGAAGGATTTATTTACGTGAATGAAGAAACCGTAGAAACTATTTCGCGGTTTACAGAGGAATATTATTTACGTATACGATTGATTTCTGAAGAAGATGTAATTATTGGTGAAACAAATAGTATTAATATTGAGAGCAATTTATTTTCTGCTAGGTCGATTTTTAGTGAAGCAGTAGATTGTACATCACTCAATATGGATCAAAACAATATACTGTCTAGACGTTATAGTGATGTAGCGCAGGATAATTTTAAATTTAAATTGAATGTATGTAATGTGGATGTTGTTCGTACGTATAACAGTGCTTCAATTCAGTGCATCGATTGCGAATTATCTGGTGACTTTTATTACGCAATTGTCAATGCCGCAGATGAGCTTTTTAGCGTATTGGAGAAAGAAAATTGTTTAATGCGAATAAGGCGGTATATCGATGGATTAGATGCACATTTTGTCGAAGTGCAGATTGAAAGGTTTATAAACAATAAGAATATAGTTGCAAAATGTAATCAATCAAATATTTATAAGCTTTCAGATTTTTTAGAATGTTATCCAAATGAGATTTCAACAAAAGAAATGTTTGAGATTTACGATGCAGTGCAGCACGTAGATACGACTTTACCCATTGAAATTTTCAACTCATGGATAAATAAGCTATTACCGAGTGAGTATTATGTTCTAAAAAAAAGATACTTGGAAGGGAAGTTACTGACGTTAGAAAGCATTGGCGAACTTTGTAATGTTACAAGAGAGCGAATACGACAAGTTGAGCGAAATGCGATAAAAAAATTGTTGCTACCCCAAATGCATAAGTATAGATATGCTTTAGTATCAAAGTTAAAGCTGCTCAGTCCTCATAAATCCTATATTACTATTTCTGAATTTGAAGAATTGAAATTAGGTGTTAATATAGCGATATTCCTTGATAAAAACACTGGTGATGTGATATATGATGGCGGATACAAAGCTTGCTTTTTTAGTAGAGATTCAAAATATAAGCTTGACTTATGCTTGGAAGAGCTTCCGAATGAATTTACCAAAATCGATCTCCAAGAGTATAGTATTCTTATTTCGGAGAAGTTAAATAATGCTTTTACTGCAAATGAAATTTCTGATTTGATTTGTAGTAAATATAGGATTTGTGGTGAGTATATTGCAAAGAATAGAATAACACTTAAAATCGTACTATCGTTCTTAATGCAACAATACTTTCCAAATGGAATGGATATATATGAGGATGCAAATATAGATTTCTTGCGTGAAAAAGCGTACGTAGAATTTGATGGTTTTGAATTGGCTGATAATAATAGGGCTGTGCGGGCAAGGTTACAGGCTTTTTGCGTTATGGTCAATCGTGGTGTTTGGAAATATGATACTGAGCAAATTCTTATATCTAATGATTTGCAGGCGAAAATTATTGATTACATAAAGCAATATAATTCGCCTGTTTTGCCTATTCAAGCCATTATGGATATGTTTAGCGCAGAACTTGGGAAAATCGAGATTCATAATAAATATTCTTTGCATAGCCAGTTGAAAAAAATTTTACCTAAAGAATATTCAATCAATCGCGATTACATTATGAAAAGCAGCGGAGATACATTTTATAGTGTTATCGAGGCATATGTTAAGCAATCTTCTTTTCCTGTAACCAAGAGGGATATTCAAAGTAATTTCCCCGGGGTGACGGAGATTGTTATACAGCAAATTGCGACGGCAACAAAAGTTATAAATATGAATGGTTATTATGTTCACATTGATAATTTGAAAATAACTGACGAAGAAGTGTCTTCGTTAAAGTATGCCGTAGATAATGAATTGAGTGATAGAGAAATTCATCACGCTAGTATTGTTTTCTCTAAAATTAAAGGGGAGTTATCGGGGCTATTTAATAGAGTCGGAGTAAATCACTATTTGCAATTTTATTACTTACTACGAAAACTATTTCCTAATGAGTACGAATATAACAGACCATTTATTGGCGCATTGGGTGTTGAAGTAATAAATGGCGAAGCTCAAGTTATTAATTTGATAATGCGTACTGACGAGTGTAGTATATCCGATATTAGGCAATTTGCCAAGGAAGTTGGTACTATTATAGACAGATATATAGAATTTATAGATAGGAACAATGACTCCTTCATATTTAAGAATCGAGAGACAGTTATTTCCGTGAATGCAGCTGGGCTTGAGGAAGTAGATTTTTCAAGATTAGATGATGTTCTGGATGAATTTGTAGGTGAAGAGCAGTATAAGTTGTTGTCGGATTTTTATAATTATCGTGAATTGCCGGAGTTGACTTGTTTATGGAATACATGGCTTTTGTATAGCGTTATAAAGAAGTATTCCAAAAAGTTCAAATTAATATTAACGTCTAATTTTCTTAATGAGGCTAAACCGATTTTGGTGCGTCAAGAGTTCGATGAATCTAATGTTGATTTCAGGGCTTTAGCCGAGATTATTCAAGGCGATACGGAACAGTTCGATAATAACGAAGATATTTTAGATACCTTCGATTACGATGATTTGGAGTAAATATGAATTTCAAAGACTTATTAATTAAAAAGAGCTATATCAACCAAGGAACAGACAATTTTGTAGATTGTTTGCTTAATCCTGCGCTTAAATTGGCTAAAACGTATCGAAGAAGCGTTGGATTCTTCTCGTCGTCCGTTTTTAAGTTGATTATAAATTCGTTGCCTTCATTTATTCGTAATGGAGGTAGAATAAATTTGATTATAAGCCCCACTTTGAGTGAAGATGATATAGCGGCAATACAGTTGGGCTATGAACGCAAAGAGGATTTGATTAATCGTAGGTTCTTCGAGGATTTCAATAGCGAAATCAAGAGTTTCGATGATGCTAGTTTGGAGGTGCTATCTGAACTCGTTGCAAGAGGTATTTTAGATATTAAAGTCGCCTCGGTTAAAAATGATATTGGCATTTATCACGACAAATTAGGAATAATGATTGACAAGGATGATAATAAAATTGTTTTCTATGGCTCGCCAAACTCGTCAATGAATGCTTATCAAAATAATTATGAAAAGGTGAGAGTGGTTCGTAGTTGGATAGTGGGAGAAGGTGATAGTGTAGATGATGAGGTTGCAGAATTTGATAAACTTTGGGATAATCAAAATGAATTTTTAGAAATCTATAATTTTATGGATTCTATTAAGAAAAGCATTTTGAATGTTATAAAAGAACGACAGTATATCAAGAAAAATTCCGAGCCAATTAAACTGTTTGATTATCAAGAAAAGGCCATACAGAAATGGGTAGAGAATGGTTATAAAGGGTTTTATGTTATGGCAACAGGTACTGGTAAAACTTGGACTGCCATATATTCAGCTAAAAAACTTATAGAAGACTTCCCGAGTCTTATTGTTATAGCTGCGCCGTACAAGCATCTTGTAAAACAATGGGCTGAAGATGTTCAGAAAGCATTTAAGGATGCGAGTATTTTGCTCATATCTTCCGAAAATCATCAATGGTATAGTATTGCAAAACAATTAATTATTGCGCAGAAGTATGATCCTGAAAAGCAAATTATTTTGATCACAACGATAAAATCTTTCCATTCAGATAAATTCAAAAATGTAATGGATTTGTCAAGTCAAGAAAAAATGCTGATTGTGGACGAAGCTCATAGATTTACTCAACGTGATGAAGAATTGCATGCTACGTATAAGTATATGCTCGGATTGAGCGCGACGCCTATCAATGGTAAGAATAATGCTGCTGGTGTTGATTTGGTAAAATTCTTTGGCGGACAAGTATTTAATTTACCAATAGAGGAAGCATTGGAGCATCACTTCCTTGTGCCGTATAATTATCATCCAATATTTGTATCAGCCACAGAGGACGAAGAAAATAGATTTAATCAAATATCAGCAAATATGGCAAGCTGCTTTCATGAAGGAGTATTGATTGATTCGGAGCGGTTTGTTAAATATGTTCGCGCAAGATTACGAGTTATTTCGATGGCAGAGAATAAAATTAGCCATATAGATGAGTTTATAAATAAAATACCTGTAAAAGACCACTTTATTGTGTATTGTGGAGATGGGCGGCTTTTTGATGATCAAAGGGATGATGAGATTCGCCATATACAATTTGTAAAAGACCGTTTATATAATCTTGGAATTAAGTCAAGTCAGTTTACCGCTACTGAATCTATAGATAGACGAATGGAATTGGTAGATATGTTTAATAACAATGAAGTCTCTGCCTTGGTTGCTATTAGATGTCTTGATGAGGGAATTAATATTCCGTCTATAAAGAGTGCTTTGATACTTTCAAGTAATGATGATTATAGGGAGTTTGTTCAAAGACGAGGAAGAATATTGCGTAAATATGGCGATAAGAAATCCGCTGATATTTATGACATCATTGTTTTACCGTCTAGACTAACACCAAAAATGGCTGTAATTGAATTGCGCAGGTACTATGAATATGCAAGATTGGCTCTTAATCACGATGGGTTGCTGGCGCAATTAGATGAGTTGTTAAATGAGTATGATTTGACATTGGACGACGTAATGTTCTATACTGAAATCAATACGGAGGCTGATTTGGATGACTAATAATGATATAATTGAAGTAATGAAAAAACGGGTTGAAACGATCGTTAGAGAAAAGTCCAAACAGGATTTTAACGAGTCAAAACCTTCCGACAGAAAAGCTGTAGCTAAAATAATCATTTCTGAATTAGAGCAGGTGATGAGAGATGAAAATTAAAACCGTACAATACGAAAATTTTAGGAATTTTAAGGAAGCTGGAGCTATAGAGTGTTCAACAGATGGTAAGGTTACTATAATTTATGGCGTCAACGGTGCCGGTAAAACAACCTTTCATCAACTCTTTCAATGGATTATTTATGGTAAGGTTCGCTTTAACAAAACGGCAAGCGATAAAATGTACAATTTAGAGCTTGAACGTGATGCGGAAGTTGGTTCAAAGTTTGCTGTAAAAGGTGTAATCGATTTTGAACACGCTGGCGAAGAATACTCTATGCGTAGAGAGTGGACATATCAAAAATCTGTTTTTGAAACAAAGCGTCTAACCACGACTTTTACCATTTCTAAAAAAGATAGCGATAATAATTGGATTAGATTGTCTAATCCGGAGCAAGTTGTTGAGCAGTTGCTGCCTTCTGGTCTGGCTGACTATTTTTTCTTTGATGGTGAAAGTATGATTACGGATTTGAAAGCCAAAGGCAAGGATTCTGCGAATAGTCTGCGTGATGCAATGTATCTAATGCTTGATTTAAGTATTTATGATAAGGCGGCGGAATACATAGGTAGTACCGAATTAAAGACAACAGTGCTTGGCACATTGTTTTTGAGCAAAACGGGGATGGGTTCAAGTGCGGAACTGATTACTTTAGGACAAAAAATGGAGAATGCTCAAAATAAGCGTGATTCCTTGCAGGAAAATTTGGATAAGCTGGATGCTGAAACTAAGAAATTGCAAGAAAGAATACAACAAATTTCAGAACAGATCGGAAGTGCAAAATCACAGCGTGAATATGAACAGAAAAGAAATGAGTGCAAGCGTCGTAGGGATAATTATTTAGAGTTGGCAAAAAGAGAATATTCCTACTTTGGGGAAGAATTGATTTCCGTTTTTCCAAAATTGATGATTTCAAAAGTTATTGAAAAAGCATCGCGGAAAATAAAAGAGCAGGCTAATAATTCAAAACTTATTCACGGCGTAAATAAAGAGCTGATTGATGCTCTTTTGCAAGAGGATGTATGTATATGTGGAAATCCCTTGACGGATAAAGAGAAGGAAACATTGCGTAAATTATATAATTTCTTACCGCCGCTTGGCTATGATAGTCTTTATATGAATTTTACCGATATGGCTGCACGTTGGGGTAAAGAATACAATAGAGAAAAGTTGGAAGGTTTTATCAAAAGAGCAAATCAAGATTTGGAAAGTGCTAGAAATGAAGATGTTGAAATCAAAAGAATTGACGATGCAATGAAATCTGACAAGCAGTATGAGGATTTGGTGCTTGAGAGAAAGAAAGCAGAACAAGCCATTGAAGATTTTAAATATAAGCGGTCTGGTTTCGTAGAAGAACTGACAAAAGCCAAAATGCTCGTCAATAAGTGTAAAAAGGATATTGACAAGTTAAGTTCTACGGTTTCCGAAAATCAGATAATTGATAGAAAAATCGACATAATGGAACAAGTTAAGCAATACTTTGTTGGTATACTTGACGAGAAATCGTTGGCATATAGTAAGAAGTTGCAAGAGAGTATACAAGAATTGCTTGATGTTATGCTGGAAGCAAAACGTACTGTAAGTGTAAGTAAAGATTTCTCGTTGCGAGTCGCAGATAGTTTTGACGATGAGTCAAAGTCGGAAGGACAATTTGCGACAGTATCATTTGCTTATATAGGTGGTATTTTCAAACTGCTTCGAGAAGAAGAAATATTATCGAATAAAGAATACCCGTTAGTTTTGGATGCGCCGTTCTCTAAACTTGGGGATTTGCCGCGTCAAAAGGTCATTGATACTATTCCAGAATATGCACCGCAAATTATTCTGTTTTCAAAGGACAATTTGCAAGATTGTTTCGATCAAGACAAGATTGGTAATGTTTATACTATCGTTTCTAATGCGGAGCAAAACGTTGCTCGCGTTGAGGAGGGCTTTTTATGGAAATAACTACAGACGTTATACTTAAAGGAAGCGATTGGAGAAAGGCACTTGATCTTTTTTCGCCGTTTTTCCCACAAACTTTACAGCCGAATTACAGTATATTTGCTATCAGCATTTCTATCGGCATTATGTACGATAAACAAAGGGAAATTGCAGGTGAAGAAGCACCCGAAGAAAAAGAAAATCGTGCAAGCGTTCCAAGAACGGTTTTGCATCCACATAATACTGATTTAGATTTCTTGTTTCAATCTGCTATATTAACGACTTCGCTTGTAAGTTTTAATGAGGCAGAGCGAATGGATTTAGCGTTTAATCCTGCATCGCAAATAAAGTTTGCCAAACTGGAGTTTCTTACAAAGTATGCAAATTTTGGTGTGGGCAAATTGTTAGAACAAGGAAGTGATGATCCTATTGAGACCATGCAAAAGATTAAGTCTTTTTTAGCGTCAACAGTAGAGGGATATAACTATGAAATAGATGGCATATCTGAAGATGATATTGGGGAGGAAGATCTAGTGTAAGAATTTGGTTTTTGAGTGATTTATCATTGACATCTAAACGCAAAAATGATATACTTACGTATGTACGTAAGTATATTTTTATGTGAGGTAAATATGGGTATAACATATAAGTTTTCGGTTGTAAAGGGAGTACAGGCACGGCGTGAATATTATATTGCCATGTTACCACTTGGCGTGCTTTCTAAAATTTTTAGAAATGAACGTGATTATATTGCCCCAGAATTTAGAGCGCAGCGTTGCATTAACGAGGCGAGGATACCGGAAATACGAGATTATATTTTGAATAATAGAGGGAACTATGTTTTTTCTGCTTTATCCGCATCGATTGATGGTTCTATGAAGTTTATACCGTCGGAATTAGATGATACGATTGGTATATTGGAAGTTGATATGGAGGCAGTGTTTTTGATTAATGACGGGCAGCATCGAAAAGCGGCCATCGAAGCAGCACTTGCGGAGGCACCTGATTTGGCGCATGAAACCATTTCAATCGTATTTTTTGAAGATGCCGGTTTGAAACGTAGTCAACAAATGTTTGCAGATCTTAATAAGCATGCTGTTAAATCCACTATGTCGCTTTCTACTTTATATGACAGTCGTGATGATTTAGCTAATGCGGTAAAAGAGGTGGTTGCAAAGGTCGCATTTTTAGCTAAATATACAGACAAGGAAAAAGATAATCTTGGGAAAAATTCTCTTAAGCTATTTACGTTGGCGAATTTTTTAAGAGCCAATAGAAGAATACTTAAAGATGAAGTTGTTACCGAAAACGATAGCAAATTTCTTGTAGAGTATTGGGGGATGATTTTTAAGTACATTGTTGAGTGGCAACAGTTAGAAAACAAGCAAATACATAAATGTGATTTGAGGGAAGAGTATGTATTGACATTATCAGTGACATTGCAAGCATTTGGCCGATTAGGACGCTATTTTTATGAGAATCAAAATGAGTTGGATAGGTTAAAGCAATTATCGAATGTTGATTGGCTTCGTTGTAATCAAGAATGGAATGGACGAATGATGGATGCGCATGGCAAGATAGTAAATAACGAGGATGCTATTATAAAAATGTGCAATTTGATTAAATCAAAAATCGGAATATCCTTAGCCCGAGAAGAGGAAGCAAAAGAAAATGAGATCAGATAGCAACTTTCCTGAATTTGAAGATATAATCAGCGAAATGACCTACGTATATAAGCACGATGATCGTCCGTGGCTTATTGGTTATAGCGGAGGTAAAGATTCTTCACTGCTAGTAACATTAGTGGTTGAAATGGTATTGCGTTTGCCAGAATATGCGCGCACTAAAAAAATATTTATTGTCACCTCAGACACAGGTGTTGAAAATCCTGTTGTTAAAAAGTATATGCACAGTTCTTCCGAGAAGATAAATATTTTTTCAAAGAAGGTTAGGGCAAATATTCAGGCTGATATTATATATCCTGATGTAACGCAATCTTTCTGGAGCTTAATTATTGGATTAGGTTATCCTACACCAGAACCTCCGGGATTTAGATGGTGTACAGAAAGATTGAAAATATTGCCTATGAACAAATATACTAATTCTCTAATTGAAAAGTATGGAGAAGTAATACTTTTATTGGGGGTTAGAAAAGCGGAAAGTAGCGCAAGAAACAGGAGTATTTCTTCAAGGGAAATAGAAGGAAAAATACTTACTCCGCATACAGATATTCCCAAGGCGTATGTTTATAATCCTCTTACAGAGATTAAGAATGAAAGAGTATGGGAGTATTTACTGAAGAACAATGGAATAAGTCCGTGGGATGTTGATATGAAGTATTTATTTAGTTTATATCAAGGTGAAGATATGGGTGAGGAACAAAGTGTTATAGGGCAAATTGATAAAGACAAAATACCCGTAACAGGCAATTCACGTTTTGGTTGCTGGTGTTGTACAATAGTAAAAGAAGATAAATCATTACAAAATTTTATCAATCATGGTTCGAATGAGCTTGTACCTTTGCGCGATTTTAGAAATTGGCTTGTTAGTATTAGGCAAAACGCCAATTTTCGAGATAACAAACGTAGGAATGGGAAGGTCTATAAGAAAAATAATGGTGAATATGGATTTGGTCCATTCAAGCTTGAAGCAAGACAAGAAATATTGCGCCGATTGTTAAAATTGCAGAAGGAAACGGGAATTGAACTAATTACTATAGATGAATTAAAGTATATTGATACGCTTTGGGATCTGGAGGGTGATTTGTCAAGAAGAAAACTTGTAGATATATATTTTGAAGTCTATGGTAAAAGACTGCCGTGGGATAAATACAAGGATGCTTTATATGCACCAGAAATCATTGATAGAATAAGGAGTGCGGCGGAAGAAGCTGATATACCGTTTGAGTTGATAACAAAACTGATAGTGTCTATAAATAACAATAAGTATATAGCCAGAAGTAGTAAAATGCAAAAGGAGTTTGATAAGCTCATAAATCAAGAGTGGATTCACTACGAGAATATACAGGCAGGATTAGACGATGAGGATTAAAAAAATTATTTTGTATAATATAGGTCCTTACATTGATCGAAATATATTTGATTTGTCGTCGGATGAAAATCGCAATATTGTTTTGATTGGCGGTAAGAATGGGGCAGGGAAAACGACTTTTTTTAAGTCAATAAAAACTTGTTTGTATGGTTGTCGCGTTTGGGGGTTTGAAGCTCCTGGCAAAGAGTATTATTCGATTATTGAGAATCTGCTCAATTCTAAATTGCAGTATGATGTATCTGCGAGAGGTTATGTTGAATTAGAGCTGGAATTTAACAATGGCAAACAAATTGATGTTTACCGTTTACATAGAGAATGGGAAAAAAAGAAAAAAGGTGTAGATGAGGTTTTTTTGATTTACAAAGACGACGATTTGCTTGATGCGGAAAGTCAATCTAATTTCATTAATTATCTTTTATCAATCATTCCGCCGGATATGTTTAATTTCTATTTCTTCGACGGCGAATCTATTGCTGATTTCTTTCTTGGTAATGGTGGTGGGAAGAATTTTAAGAATGCTTTTTTGAAACTGTATGGGTTGGATACTTTATCCCTTATGGTTGAAAATTTTGAGAGGTATTTTAAGAAAAAAGACGGTAGCAATACAACTTATTTTGCATATCAAGAGGCTAAAAAAAAGTTATCATCATGTGAAGATGATATCGAGAGAATGCATGAGCAGCTCAAAACTCTTGAAAACGATATTGATTTATTGCAGATAAAATTGCAAGCATTATATAAAGAATATTCAAAATCTGGCGGAGTAAGTTTAGCTGACTGGAAAGAAATAAATGCTAATCTTACAAAGGAAGAAGCTAAAAGGGAAGAAATAAATAAATGGTTAAAAGAAACAGCAAATCATTATTTGCCCTTCCTTATTGTGAAAAAACAAATGCAGGATCTTCTTGCGCGATTGGAACATGAACAAGAAGCGAAAAATCGAAGGGCGATTTGTGAAGCATTACAAGAAGAAAATATACAAAAAGCGTTACTGAACTTCCTAAATGAAAAAGGGATTGCAGAATCTTCTTCGGAGGAGATCGTGCAGTTTCTTCGTACAATTTTTGCGGGGGGTGAAGAACAAAAGGTATTGTTCGATTTGTCAAATAGCCAAATTAATAGGCTAATTGCGCAAATTTATGAAAAATTAGATTTTGAACAGCAGTTGATTATAAAGGCCAGTAGAGCGTTGGAGCTTTCATTGAAAAACACAAAAAAATTAAGAGAGCAACTTTCTGTGAGTTCGATTGATGGCTACGAAGAATATTCCGAACAAAAGGAGAAGATTGAAAAGGCATTGATGGACTTCAAGTTAAAGACTGAGAAGTTGGTTCAAGACATTGCTGTAAAAGATGTTGAGAAAATGCAGCTTAATTCAGAATTTAATAAAGCTAAAGAAGCTTACGAAAAGATGCTGAAATCTAAATCCATCTCGGAACTTTCGTCAAGAGCAATTGGAGTATACACATTGCTTGAAGAAGAATTGATTGCGCGGCAAGGTAAAATATTACAGCAAGCATTTATTGAGTGTTTCTCCGCAATCATTAATAAAGACAATTTTATAGATGGAATTGTTATTGACAAGAATATAAACGTGATTCCGTATAAGTTTATCGACGTAACTTTCTTGCAAATAGAAAACTATTTACGAATTAATGCAAAAACACATTTTTTGGAAATGTTTGATTCGAAATATTTAATTGAAATCAACAAATTGCGTTTGGGTGAAAAGGAAAATATAATGTTACCTTCGCCTATAACGGCGCCGTTCTCACAAGGAGAAAGGCAGGTCTACATTATGTCTTTGTACTTAGCGTTATTAAAAACTAGCAAAAAAGATATACCGTTTTTTATTGATACCCCTTTTGCAAGAATTGACTCGAATCATCGTGCAAAGATTGTTGAGGAGTTTTTTAATAAAATTTCAAACCAGATGTTTATTCTCTCGACTGATGAAGAAATAGTTGGAGAGTATAAGAAACTTATTGACAATAAAATATCAGATTGTTTTATCTTATCTATAAACGATTATGGTAATACTACCGTAATTCCATCAAAGTATTTCGAGGTGTAGTATGGTTTTTAAGCTAAAAACATCAAGAGAAACTATGCAGATATTCGATGATATTGGTGCGAGTATACATTTGCAACCATTTGCATTGGCTAAAATTGCGATTGCTTTATCTATAAGGAATCGTGCGGAGTTAGATGAGGTTAGTTTCAATACAGATACAGATGGACTTGAACTTAATCGCCAAACGATTACTGGTGACTATGATGATTTGTTTAAGGCACTTATTATAAATAAAATAGGGCATGATTTATCGGAAGAAGAATACTTCCCGAAATATCTTAAGGCTCATTTAGATAGGGGAGCAAAAATGCTTTACTCTGAGTATAAGTATTCTGGTAGTAACTTTTATAGTCATCTTGCTAATCTCGACAAAAGTATATAATAGATGCACGACGGAGAGAAGTCTATTTATATGCATTTTCCAGATACTTTGTCAGCGCATTGATTGTTTGAAATACTTTGCATGATTGAGTCAGCATAAAAATAGCCCGTTACGAGTTAATCGCAACGGGCTATGACTTTATAGGGTAGTGTAGCTTTTGCCTTCTACCGTAATGCGGTTGTCCTTGATGTCGGGCTGTCCGCTCTTACAGGCGCGAAGGATGATGTGGACGGCGTCCCGTTCGGCTTTTGGCATATCGCCTTCGTCGAATTTCTCTTCATTTCCGACCTCTATGATCTTGAAGCCTTTTTGTATGAGGTAGGCGGAGAACTGCCACAGCTTTTCAAAGTAGCCGTTGCTGTCGAAGATAGCCGAAAGGTCTTGTTCGGGGTGGTAGGCGGTAATTCTGAAGTAGTTAGACATAGTGTTTTCTCCTTTGCGGTTTATGCCGCGATTTGTTTGATGGTCCTGTTGGCGTAAGGCAGCCAGATTTTGTTGACGTAGTGTAAAACGTCTTCGCTCGGTTTATGGTCATGTTCGCCGTAGCATTGCAGGACTTTGCGATTGCGCGGCGAATATTCGAGCGTCACGAGCGGTATATCCGGGTTATCCTTTGCGCGGACGAAGAAGATGAGCGATTCTTCTCTCACCATGCGCTGGTCGTAGTTCATCCGTCCCACGCAATGATGCAACGCTTCTCCCTCACGGATAAGGTCAGCAGGACTTCTTGCGATGACGCAGATAAACGCGCTCCGCTTTGCGTGTTGCAGGGACAGGTATTTCTCCGCGACGGCGGCGAATTGCGCGTACAATTCTTTGCGCTTCTCCGCGTCTTCCATAGCCTTTTTCGCGGCGTATTGGTCTATGCGTATGTCGTGCCAGCGTTTGAAGTCGTGAGGGAAGCGGTTCTTCTCTTCGGACATATCCAAGCCGAGGTTTTTGCAGGCTTTCAGATAGTCGAGATAGGTATGCGGATTGGTGCGCTTCTCCGCGACATAATCAAAGAGCCGTTCGAGTTCTTTGCCTTTGAACAGCTCCTTTAACGGTTCGAGCGCACTGTCGTGGATCAGCCGAAGTTTCGCTTCCTTGTAGTGTTGAAGCTGTTCGAGCGGCTTCTTGGTCTTATACGCCCGGACGATGACATCTATGTAATAATGCCTGTTCTGAAGCGTTGCTCTGTTTGCGATAAGCCACTTGCAGAAGGCTTTGTCCGTGCCGCAGCGTTTGAGTATTATCTTGCTCAACGCAATCCGTGAAAAGCCGAGCTTCATCAGCATTTCGAGCTGCGGATATTGTCGGTAGAGCCGTAAATACTTGAAAATATTGCATCCCTGATACATTTTATACGCGGAATAGCTGAACTCCGGCAAGCGGTCTATGAAGTGCGGATTTACGATCTCCGCAAAGGGATCATAGTATTTGTCATACGCCCAGCACC